>ERZ777305.379-NODE-379-length-73407-cov-3.647276_pt1 | contig 73407 bp, 68 predicted proteins | sample MGYA00374965_ERZ777305 | MGnify/ENA primary metagenome ERZ777305 (study PRJEB29328, sample SAMD00013331) | mouse gut metagenome | study: EMG produced TPA metagenomics assembly of the Metagenome analysis of fecal microbiota from mouse which was promoted...
TTCTGTTTTGTCGGCTCCCTTCAATATATGCATGGCTCTCTCTTTTGCTCTTTTTATAAGTATATCTCTTATAATATGTCCGTACTCATCATCAGACAGCTCATTCTGCTCCCTTATGCCATACCTTTTGATTTCCCCCTTGTATAGCGGAAAGCTCTCCCCTCCATCCACATAAACAATGGCTTTTCTTTTGTCCGCTTCCTCTATATACGTAACATACATTTTGATATATTATTCCTCTGCTTCCTTTTCAATATTTTCCTTTTCTTGCTTTTGATGATTTTGAGGCGCGTGCTTTTGGCTCCGGCTTGTCATCCGTATCTGAAGCTGATGACGGCTCGTCTGTTTTTTCACCATTTTCAAGATTATAATGCTTTCTTACTGCAGCGTCAATTTCCTCAAATACGGCAGGATTTTCCTTAAGATACTTTTTAGCGTTATCCCTGCCTTGTCCAATCTTTTCTCCATTGTATGCGTACCATGCTCCGCTCTTATTTATTATGCTTAATTCCGCAGCAAGGTCCAAAATATCTCCTTCTCTTGAAATACCCTCCCCAAACATAATATCAAACTCTGCTTCCTTAAATGGAGGGGCTATTTTATTTTTAACAACCTTTATTCTGGTCCGGCTTCCAACCACTTCTCCGCCTGCCTTAAGTGTCTCGCATTTTCTTACGTCAAGTCTTATGGACGAATAAAACTTTAATGCTCTTCCTCCTGTGGTAGTTTCAGGGTTTCCGAACATAACGCCAACCTTTTCACGAAGCTGGTTTATAAATATAACCGTACAATTTGACTTGCTGATAACTGCCGTCAGCTTTCTCAATGCCTTAGACATAAGCCTTGCCTGAAGGCCTACCTGCACGTCGCTCATCTCTCCGTCAATCTCCGCCTTTGGAACAAGGGCAGCTACAGAGTCCACTATAATAATATCTACCGCGCCTGAGCGTACCATTGTTTCCGTAATCTCTAAAGCCTGTTCACCGTAATCCGGCTGGGAAATATATAAATTATCTATGTCAACACCTATATTTGACGCATATACAGGGTCAAGAGCATGTTCTGCATCAATAAAGCCTGCTATACCTCCTCTTTTCTGCACCTCTGCTACCATATGCAGCGCAACTGTAGTCTTACCGCTTGATTCAGGACCATATACCTCTATAATACGTCCCTTTGGTATACCTCCAAGTCCAAGGGCTATGTCAAGGCTTATAGAGCCTGTAGGAATAGTTTCTATATTTATAGTAGCTCCCTTGTCTCCCAGCTTCATTACGGAGCCCTTACCATGCTGCTTTTCTATCTGCGCTACCGCCGCGTCAAGGGCTTTAAGCTTTTCACTCTTATCCATATAATATTCACCTATAATTATCTGACCTCAGATATCCTTTCCTTTAATATAAATATACACAATAAATATGTATGGTAAAATTAAGCATTCGATGTGAACGCTTGTTCCGAACGTTCGTTCTGTAGATATAGTATTACATTTTTTTCCTCTTGTCAACCACTTTTTACAAAATAAGCCTTTCCGAACAAAAACCTCTGCTAATAAAAAACAAGAAACAGACAACCTGCTGTCCGCTAAGCTATCTGTCTTAATATTATCACTATTTATTTATACTGTCAATTACGAGCTCAATGGCAGCCCTGACTGCCTGCTCCCTTATCTGCTGCCTGTCTCCCTTAAAAATATTCCTGCTTACATACAGTTCATTTCCAATGCAGCAGCACAAATATACAAGTCCTACCGGCTTCTCCACTGTTCCTCCGTCAGGCCCCGCTATTCCTGATGATACTATGGTAACGTCAGCTCCTGTCACTTTCATTAATCCCTGCGCCATCTCCCTGACGGTTTCCTCACTGACGGCTCCTGCACTCTCCAATGTAGAATGACTTACACCAAGCCTTTTCTCCTTTGATTCATTTGAGTATGTCACAAAGCCTTCCTTAAATACTGACGATGCTCCTGCCGCATTAACTATAGCTCCTGCAATAAGTCCTCCCGTACAGGATTCAGCTGTAGATATATACATACCCTTTTTTGCCAGAATTCTTACAAGCTCTTCCTCCATTTTTCACCTCATAAGCAAGATATAATTCAGCCAATTAAAAAGCTGAAAACAAAAATGAATAATCCTGCTATTTATTATTTTCCTTTAAAACAGACTTATTTTTTATCATATAGTCAACAAGTGAAATAACTGTCAATACCAATGATGCATATATAAGCACCTGTCCTATAACCCTGCATACAAAAAACGGTATATCAAGAATAAGCCAGATAATCATTATCATCTGAAACACTGTCTTTACCTTACCCCAGTAGCTGGCTGCTATAACTATGCCATTGTCCGCTGCTATAGTTCTGAATCCGCTTATTATAAGCTCCCTGCTTATTATAACCACAACTATCCAGCTCGGTATAACATCTGTAAGGCATATAAGAGATGAACATACTAACAGCTTATCTGCCAATGGGTCCATAAATTTCCCAAAGTTTGTGACAAGATTATATTTTCTGGCAATATGACCATCCATGGCATCTGTTATACTTGCAATTACAAACAGCGCTAACGCAATGTATTTATCTGCGGCGCCAAAAACCTCCACTTCCATAAACAGCAAAAAAAACGGAATGGTACATACTCTAAGTATTGTTAATTTGTTAGGTAAATTCATTGTAAATTTTCCTTTCCAATCTATATTTTTTCTCCAATAAGGTCATATCCTGACGCACCTGTAACTCTCACCTGTACTAAATCTCCCGACATAAGCTCTTCATCGGCGCTGATAAATATATATCCGTCTACATCCGGCGCATCCATATATGTTCTGCCTGCATATGCATTCTCTTCTGCCACTTTTCCTTCGATAATTGCAACAAATTCTTTTCCAATCATACTCTCAGACTTATCAAAGGCTATATCCTGCTGTAACTCCATTATCTCGTCACGTCTGTCCCCTTTGACCTCCTCGTCTACCTGCCCGTCAAAATCTGCTGCCGCCGTGTTTTCCTCCGGTGAATACGCAAATACTCCAAGCCTGTCAAATTCCATCTCGTCTACAAACTCCATAAGCTCCCTGTGGGCCTCACAGGTTTCTCCCGGAAAGCCTGATATTAACGTAGTTCTTAAAATAATGTCAGGTATGCTTTCCCTAAGTTTATGTATTATATCCATAAGCTCTTTCTTGTTAGTCCTTCTGCCCATTCTTTTAAGTATATAATCATTACAATGCTGTATAGGCATATCAAGATAGTGGCATACCTTCTTTTCTTTTTTTATTGTATCTATAAGTTCGTCATATATCTCCTCGGGATAACAGTATAAAATCCTTATAAAAGATAATCCTTCTATTCTGCACAGCCTTTTTAACAGTAAATGAAGTGATTTTTTACCATATATATCCTGTCCGTATATGGTAGTCTCCTGAGCCACAAGTATAAGTTCCTTAACTCCGCCCTCTGCAAGCTTCTCCGCCTGCGCAGCAAGCTTTTCCATAGGAATGCTTCTGTAATGACCTCTTATTTTGGGAATAATACAATAGGTACAGTTTTTATCACAGCCCTCCGCTATTTTTAAATATGCGTAATATCCTCCTGTAGTAACTACTCTGTCAGCAGTTACAGAGGGAAGTCTGTCCATATCCATAAACCTTGTAACTGTCTTTCCATCAATAACAGACTTAATCACATCTCCTACAGTATCATAGGCAGATGTTCCTATTACCGCATCTACCTCGGGAATTTCCTTTATAATTTCATCCCTATATCTCTGGGCAAGACAGCCTGTAACTATAAGGGAACTGCACTTATATCTTTTTTTACATTCAGCCATCTCGCATATGGTGTTTATGCTCTCTTCCTTGGCGTCATTTATAAAGCAGCAGGTGTTTACTACTATAATTTCTGCATCAGTCTCGTCGTCAGTAAACTCATATCCCTCTTCCCTTAATATGCCAAGCATTTCCTCCGTATCTGAAAGATTTTTATCACACCCCAAAGATATAAACATTACCTTCATACTATTCCTCTGTTTTCTCTTCTGACGAATCTTCTTCCTTTACAGCTTTCTCTGTTTCTTCTGCTGCGTCTTCTTCATCTGCTTTGTCCGCTTCATTTGCGGCTTCCATGGATGCTTTTTCTTTTTCTGCTTCCTTCATTGCTTTCCTCAAAGCTTCCTCCGCCTCCAACGCCTCGGCTTCCTCTTCGCTTAAAATCTTTATCTTACCCTTATAAAGCTCCTCCACTGCCACAGATAATGGTTTCTTGCCTTTACCCTTAACAAGTGAATCCTCTCCTGAAACTATCTGTCTTGCCCTCTTTGCAGTTGCAAGGACTATTGAATAACGGCTTTGTACTACAGGCTGTTCTCCTTCTACTACATCACTGTTTACTACTTCCATTAAATCTGAATATGACGGGTGTAACATATTTATTCCTCCATTAATATATATTATTTATAAGTGTAAAAGCATTTGCGCCGGAATAATTATCCTGTTTATACGGCAGCCATGCTTGTATAATACCGACGGATAATTTTAATTAAAACGGCTTAAATCTTTCTTAATCTCTGCAAGCATGCTGTCATTTCTATCTGTTTTCCAACGCTCTGACCTGATAATTCCGTTTAAATCATCAACGCATTTTTCCAAATCATCATTAATCAGTATATAATCATATTTTTTCATATAATCGGATTCCTCTGCCGCCCTCTTAAGTCTTGCCTTAATAGTCTCATCATCCTCAGTTCCCCTGCCTCTTAAGCGGTTTTCCAGCTCATCTGCACATGGCGGGGTAAGAAACACAAGGACTGTCTCAGGCTTTTTTTCCTTTACCTGAAGGGCTCCCTGAAGCTCTATCTCCAATATTACATTTCTTCCCTCATCAAGCTGCTTTTCAACATACTCCTTAGGTGTTCCGTAATAATTTCCAACGTATTTTGCATACTCTATAAGCTGTCCTTTTTCTATCATATCTTCAAACTGCCCTACAGTCTTAAAAAAGTATTCTCTTCCGTCCTCCTCGCCGTCTCTAGGCTTTCTTGTGGTGGCCGATATACTCAGACTGTAGCTGTCATATTTTTCCATCAGCCTTTTCATGACAGTGCCCTTACCTGCGCCCGAAAAGCCTGAAACTATAACTAATACACCTCTCATACTTTCACCTTTATTCTATATTTTGTATTTGCTCCCTAATCTTTTCTATCTCAGTTTTAAGTCCGATTGCAAGGTTTGTAACCTTAAGGTCATTTGCCTTTGAAAGAATGGTGTTTGCCTCCCTGTTCATTTCCTGCGCAACAAAATCAAGCTTTCTGCCTATATCTCCACCTTTTGTTAAATCTTCTCTCATGCTGATAATATGGCTTTTTAATCTGACTGTCTCCTCATCCACACACATTTTGTCAGCAAATAAAATCACCTCTGCCGCAATACGGCTGTCATCAAGCTGTGCATCCTCAAAAATCTCTTTCATCTTATCCTCAAGCTTTTTCCTGTACTCTACAAGCACCTGCGGCGACCTTTCCTCTACCTTTTCCACCAAAACCATCATTTCCCTAAGTTTTTCATTAAGGTCATTTTTAAGATTTTCACCCTCGGCTGCCCTTGATGATAAAAAGGCCTTACATGCTCCCTCAAAGGCACATTTAAGAAATTTCCACGTTTCCTCCTCGTCCATGACGTCATCCTCCATAGTAATAACCTCGGGACTTCTTGCAATAAGCGCCGTGTTTATATTATCTGACACGCCTGAAAGAGAAAACCTTTCATTTATTTTCTTAAAGCACCTTACATATTCCTCTGCCAATGCCTCATTATACTTTAGATTTGTATCTGCTCCTGACTTGTCCTCATACGTAACGTAAATATCTATCTTGCCTCTTTTGGCATATGCTTTAAGGATATTTCTCATATCATTTTCAAATATACCAAAACGCCTTGGCATTTTAATATTTACATCAAAATATCTGTGGTTTACAGATTTCATCTCTATAGTAAGCTTATGATTTTTTTCTGTCATTTCGTACCGGCCAAAACCGGTCATGCTGTAAATCATAGTTACCTCCCGCTTTCCTTTTTGAGGAATGGTTTATATGCCAAAATTAGGCTAAACTATATTATAATGCAACAAAAACTGCTCGTCAACAAAAAAATCAATATTCGTTTTACATAATATAATTTTTCTGCTACAATCTTATAATAATTAATATGCAGGAGGCTGATTACCATAAGAATCTGTCGGCTTCCCGCAGAAATGAGGTTAATATGGCGCTTGACGGTTTAAATATTGCGGCACTTGTAGATGAGCTTAAAGAAAAGCTTACTGACGGACGCTTTTTAAAAATTGCCCAGCCGGAAACGGATGAGCTGCAAATAACGATAAAAAAATCAAAGGAGCAATACAGGCTTCTTCTCTCGGCAGATGCATCACTTCCATTAATATATATTACGGAGGGCTCAAAAACCTCTCCTCTTACCGCACCAAACTTTTGTATGCTGCTGAGAAAGCATTTATCTAATGCAAAGCTAATAGATGTTTACCAGCCCGGACTTGAGAGGGTAGTTAATTTTACCCTTGAGCATTATAATGAGCTTGGCGATTTATGCCATAAGTTTCTTATAGTAGAGCTTATGGGCAAACATAGCAACATTATTTTTACAGATGCAAGCTATGATAATGAAAATCTTATTCCCGGCAAAATAATTGACAGCATTAAGCATATTTCTGCTAACGTAAGCTCTGTCAGAGAAGTTCTTCCGGGAAGAGACTACTTTATCCCTGAAACCTCCGAAAAAGAAAATCCATTAAATGTAAAGCATGAGGATTTCACAAAAAAAATATCCTCTGTTCCCCTATGCTCTCATAAGGCGATATATACCTCCTACACAGGAATAAGTCCTGTTGCCGCGCAGGAAATATGCTACAGAGCCGGAATTGATTCAGATATTCCAGCCAATGCTCTTACGCCTAAGGAGCTTGACGCGCTTTATAACAGCTTTTTTGATATAATGAATATTATTATAGGTAAGACATTTTCTCCTTTAATGATATTAAGCGGAAATACTCCTAAGGATTTTAACTGCTTTACAATGAAAATTTACAATGATTTGGAAACAAAGCATTTTGACTCCATGAGCCTTTTGCTTGAGAGGTTTTACAGTGAGAAAAATCAAATAACCCGTATCCGTCAGAAGTCTTATGACTTAAGGAAAATCATCACCACCGCCTTAGAAAAGGATTATAAAAAATATGATATTCAGCTAAGGCAGATGAAGGATACAGAAAAACGTGACAAATTTAAGGTATACGGAGAACTTTTAAACGCCTACGGCTATAGCTGTAAGGATGGGGACAAGGAGCTTAAGGCCCTTAACTACTATACTAATGAAGAAATAACCATACCTATGGAGCCAGAGCTTTCAGCAAAGGATAATGCAAAAAAATACTTTGAAAAATATAATAAGCTTAAGCGCACATATGAGGCGCTGAAAGAAATAGTTATAGAAACAAACGACTCTATCAATCATCTTGAGTCCCTGCTTAATTCTCTTGACATAGCCGTCACTGAGGATGACTTAAAGGAATTAAAGGAGGAAATGATACAGTCGGGATATATAAAAAGAAAGGGTACCGATAAAAAATCAAAATATAAAAGCAGGCCTTTTCACTATATATCCTCCGACGGATTTCATATGTATGTAGGAAAAAATAATCTTCAAAACGAGGAGCTTACCTTTAAGGTGGCAGGCGGCGGCGACTGGTGGTTTCACTCAAAAACCTTTCCCGGCTCACATGTTATTGTTAAGGCTGACGGCAAAAAGCTGCCTGACCGTACATTTGAGGAGGCGGCAAGGCTTGCTGCCTTTTATTCCAAGGGAAAAGAACAGGATAAGGTAGAAATTGATTATATTGAGAGAAAGCATGTTAAAAAAGTGGCAGGCGCAAAGCCCGGCTTCGTTATTTACCATACAAATTATTCTATGGCTATAAGTCCTGATATATCAGGCATACAACAGGTTGATTAAAAAAAGCCGGCTTAAGAGCCGGCACTTTTTAATATAACAGGAAATTACTAATGCGAAAACCCATCGGCAAACCACTAAAAATTCGGCAAAGCCGAATTTATAAGTGCCGCTGCCTTGCGGCACTTTTTTACCATCCAAGCATTTGCCTGTATAAATTTTCATATTCTCTCGCTGATGTGCTCCAAGAAAAGTCCTTTGTCATGCCTCTGTCCACTATCTTGTTCCACTCACGCTTATTTTCAAAAAATACTTTCTTTGCATAATTTATTGTGCCAAGCATCTCATGTGCATTATAATTTGCAAATGAAAAGCCTGTTCCTTTTCCCTCAAATTCATTGTATGGCTCGACTGTATCCTTAAGTCCTCCTGTTTCCCTGACAATAGGCACAGTACCATACCTAAGGCTCATAAGCTGGCTGAGTCCGCACGGCTCAAACAATGATGGCATAAGGAAAGCATCACATGCCGCATAAATCTTGTGAGACATTGCCTCAGAATAATATATATTGGCTGAAACTCTTCCGCCATACTTCCACGCATAATGCCTGAACATATTTTCATACCTTTCCTCACCTGTTCCAAGTATGACAAACTGCGCATTTTCATCACCACATATCTGGTCCATAACACAGTTTATAAGGTCAAGTCCCTTCTGGTCCGTAAGTCTTGAAACAAGTCCAAGCATAAACTTCTTTTCATTAACCTCAAGTCCAAGCTCCTGCTGCAAAAGCTTTTTATTCTTTAATTTTTCCTTACGGAAGGTGTCTACATTATAATGCTTTTCTATAAACGGGTCTGTCTCCGGATTATACTCGTCATAATCTATACCGTTGACTATACCTCTAAGGCAGTTGCTTCTTGCGTTCATCAATCCGTCTAAGCCCTCGCCGTAAAAGGATGTTTTAATCTCCTCCGCATATGTATTGCTGACAGTGGTAACATAGTCCGCATAAACTATTCCGCCCTTAAGATAATTGCCGTCCTTGCCCTGTCTGAGCTTGTCTATGGTAAAATAAGAATCTGCAAGCCCTGCTATGTCCTTCATTGTCTTTACATCCCATACGCCCTGGAACTTAAGGTTATGTATAGTCATAATTGATTTTATGCCACGGTAAAACTCTCCCTGTGAAAAACAATCCTTAAGATATACAGGTATAAGTCCTGTCTGCCAGTCATGACAGTGTATTATGTCAGGCCTGAAATCAATAACAGGCAGTATGGAAAGGGCTGCCCTTGAGAAAAATGCAAATTTCTCCAAATCATAGCAGATATCGCCATATGGCTTTGGACCACTGAAATAATATTCATTGTCAATCATGTATATTGTAACTCCGTCATATACGGTCTTAAAAATACCTACATACTGACTCCTCCAATTAAGCTCCATATAAAAGTGCGTTACATACTCAAGGTCTCCAAGCCATTTTTCGTTCATACACTTATACTTAGGGATGATAACCCTGCAGTCAAATTCATTCTTATCAAAGCTCTTTGGCAATGAACCTACTACATCTGCAAGTCCTCCTGTCTTAATAAACGGAACTGACTCTGATGCAACAAATAATATTTTTTTCATACGTTTCCTCCAAACTAAAATTTATAAATCCAATTCCTTTGCTTCAAATATTTATTACCATTTTATCATATATTCGACAATATATAAAGTACTTTTTTAATTTTTAATTTTATAATCAAGTCGGATTTTGTCGGCTATAAGGGCAATAAATTCGGAATTTGTCGGCTTTCCCTTTCCCATGTGAATAGTGTATCCAAACAATTCTTCTATGGTTTCCATCTTTCCACGGCTCCACGCCACCTCTATGGCATGTCTTATGGCTCTTTCCACTCTGCTTGAGGTTGTTCCGTTTTTCTTTGCTATAGTAGGGTACAATATTTTTGTTATGGAATTTAACATTTCCATATCGTTAACGCTCATCATTATTGCGTCTCTAAGGTACTGATAGCCCTTTATGTGAGCCGGCACGCCTACCTCGTGTATAATGCCTGTCACATCATTCTCAAGGTTTCTCTCTATATAATCTATCTTTGTCTCGTTTGGATTAACCTTTCTTCCGTCATGAAGCTTTCTTGTACTGCTTCCCTTTATGCTTTTTATTCTGTTTAATACTATTTCACAGTCAAAGGGCTTCATTATATAATAGTTTGCCCCCTTGTTAAAGGCGTCCTCTGTAATTGCCTCCTGGCCTATTGCGCTCATAATCACAAAAGACGGTCTTTTATCTATGGTCTTATCTGAATTTATCTTGTCCATTACTGTAAGTCCGTCCAGCTTCGGCATTATAATATCAAGCAAAACAACGTCAGGCTTTTCCTTTTTTATAATGCTTATTGCCTCCTCCCCGTTTTTTGCCTTTCCTACCACATTTATTTCATTGTCGCTGCCAAGCATATCCTCAAGAATTTTTACTATTCTCTCGTTATCGTCAGCTATAGCCACGTTAATCACGCTATCCATTTTATTTTCCTCCATCCTGCTTTTATACAATGTCGTTTTTAGTATTTTCTTTACGAAAATAATGATAATGTGTATATACAAAGAACAGGTAAAAGGAAAGTAAAAAATATGTAAAAAGGGCGCAGCACAAAATACTTAAATAACTGATTTTTCCAGCATAATTCAGCGCAGCACCATACTCTTATATGTCATCAGCTCTTCTATATATTTTTCTCCAATTACGCTAAGCCTCATTCCCTTAGGCTTAACATAGCCTATAGTCATGACTTCGTCTGTATCAAGAGGAACAGCCATATAATTGTCGCCGTTTAACTCCTTACTTATAATTCCCGAACAAAGCGTAAAGCCGTTTACTCCTATCATCAGATTAAGCATTGTGGCCCTGTCGTTGACCTTAATTGTACGCTTATAGGGAAAATCTGTAAACATTTCCTCAGACAGATACAGTGAATTATTTTTTCCCTGTTCAAAGGCAAGACACGGATAATCCAAAAGCTCCTCCATTTTTATAATTTTATTATGCGCAAGAGGGTGTCCGTTCCAAAGATATGCGTAAATATGACAATCAAACAGGGAAACAAACTCAAGATTATTATCCTGAAGGCATTTATTTAAAAAACGCTCGTTAAACTGATTTTTAAAAAGAACTCCCAATTCGCTTATATAATTTTTTACGTTTTCTATGACCTCATATGTTTTTGTCTCATATAGGGCAAACTCATATTCTCCTGTGTCAAATTTATTTACAATCTCCACAAATGCCTTTACAGCAAAGGAATAATGCTGCATGGAAACGCTGAATTTCTTTTTTCCCGTTTCCTTTTCCACAAATCTTTCCCACATATATTCATACTGCTCCAAAAGCTGTCTTCCATAAGCAAGAAACTCGTTCCCGGCGTCTGTAACCGTCACTCCCCTGTTGTTTCTTATGAATATCTCCATATTCAATTCATCTTCAAGCTCTCTTACTGCATTTGAAAGGCTGGGCTGGGACATAAAAAGCTTCTCCGCCGCCTTATTCATGGAATTGCATTCCGCTACTGTTACCGCATAGCGTATCTGCTGTATAGTCATTCTTTCTCTCCTTATTTTATCAAATTAAAATATTATTGCTGACTATTATATTTTATTCCATATATACTTCATTTTCAAGTAATGTTTTCCAGCCTTATTATACGCTTTTCCCTCTCTATAATCCTATCGTCATGGGTTACAAGCACTACTGTTTTTCCCATATCATTCAGCATATGCATTAGCTTAAGAATATTGTCTCCGTTAGCTTTGTCTAAGGAGCCTGTCGGCTCGTCGGCTAAAATAATATTACATTTTTTAAAAAGAAGCCTTGCAACTGCAACCCTTTGCTGCTCTCCTCCTGAAAGCTTATATACCTTTTCATTTTCCTTATCCTTTAGTCCAACCCTTTCCAAAGCCTCACCTACTGTAATTCCCGTTCTTGCTTTTTTTTGAACCAGTTCAATATTTTCCTTAACGGTTTTATTCTCTAAAATAGCAAAATTTTGAAACAAAAAGCCAACCTTTGTAAGGTAATAATCCTTTTTTGGTCTTTTTTTTGATATATCCGCGCCGTCTATTACAAGACTTCCCTCATCTATTCTTTCCAAGCCTCCGATTATATTTAACAGCGTTGTTTTTCCGCAGCCGCTGGGACCGCTGAAAACCACAAATTCTCCCTTTTCTATATTTAAATCCAACTCCTTAAAAATAATATGGTCCCCAAAGGCCTTTGATATTTTTTTTATCTCTATCATAAATTCACACCCTTTAAAATCCTTATAGTATTTGCTCTCTCAAGCCTTCCTGCAAATAAAAGCATAATAAGTATTTCTATTATTCCAATGATTATCCCCACAATAAGACCGTCGTACCAGTCCGTAACCTTATACATAAGGGCAAGTATTTCTGTTATGGCTATGCCTATACAGTCTGACACAAGCATTAATATGAGCAGAGCTTTATTTTTTGCAAGCATTCCGTAACCTAAGGTTTTCTTTACTGCAAGCTCCAAAGAATTTACCGAATATTCCAGCTTAAGTACAGAAAACACTATGGAAATCTCCATCGCCATAAGCAATACGCTTATCCATGAATTTACAAGCAGTCTTCTGTTTATATTTCCCTTATAATAATCATAACATCCCTTAACATTTTCCCTATATATATAAATATGCTTACTACTTAGGCTATACTCCTTTTCAAGCTCTGTTATATCAGATTCATTAAACTTAAACATGGCATAATCAATTATAGACGTTACATTTTCAAGCTTCTCGACTTTTGCGGGAAAGAAATTATTATCTACAGTAATATATACGATTATGGGATTTACTTCATATCCTGTCTTTTCCTCGTAATCCTCATGAACATTCAGTACTTTTTTAGTACCTGAATACTTTATAAGTTCATATTTTTGACCCTCAAAGCTGCTGTATAAGTTTAAGGCTAAGGAATGAGATGCCTGCTCTCCTATATAGTCCCTGTCCTCCCACCAGACTTCAGGTATAAGTATATGCACCCCCAAATCATAATCAAAACTTTTCACTTCATTTAATTCCTCTAAAACCTTATCGGCATTATCATTCACTACAATATATTTTCTGTCTGTATCGTCACGGCATAAAATTGTATTTAGCGCTATCCTGTCGCTTCTGTATGCATTGTAAAGTATGGCAGCCTGTCTGTTCATATATTCTTCAGTATCTTCATTATGCCTTTTTCCTATGTCAAACTGCTCTTTTATGTATGAATAATCGTCAAAGACATTTATTATTTTTTCCTGTTTTTTAAATTCCACACTGTCTGTTATAGTATATACATTTGCAGAAACCATAATTATAGCTACTATAATGGTAAAAATTTTTACTATATACAGATTTCCCCTTATGCCCTCATCTATGCTTTGTCCTGACAATGCCTTTTTAAAATCCACCTTAAAAAATGTAGCATATGCAAATGAATTTACAATTAAAAATATAATAAAGCATAAAATAAACTCCTTCATTCTAAATTCAAAGGAAATATATTTTCTTAAGACATATGTTACTGCTCCTAAAGCTGTCATATAAAACATTATATCCTTAATTACATTATTTATAAAGCTTCTCCATATACCGCCTCCAAGACTTGCCCTTATATTAATTTCCTTTTTTTGACAGCCTGCATCAAAGCAGGTCAGCATAATCATAAAGCCAAATATCCCCGCCCATGTAAGCCATTGAAGAGTCTTTGATATATATCCTGACTCCTTCTTTAAATTATAATTTCCCTCATACATTCTAAGGAGTCTTGTAACATTTTCTGCCTCCTCCTCAGTTCCTGTTATATAAAACTTTTCATTATATATGTTATCATCGCTTAATTGAAATTTTTCATATTTTACGCTTATATTTCCTGAAATAATGCTGTTATAGCCGCCCTCTAAAATACTGTTTTCCTCAAGCGCTTTTCTTGCGGTGTCAGAGGCGTAAATCTTAATTTCTCTTTCATTTATATTATTCTGCCTGCCATATACGGAATAAACTCCCACTCCGCAGCCCTCTGCGCTCATAAGAAGATTTTCATAAAAGCCTGAGCGGTCTTCTCCTGACACGTATTCATTTATAATAAGGTAATTTCGTGTCATAAATGTATCAAGCTCCTTTTGGTACATCTCAGAATTAAGGAATGTAACTAAAAGGAGCATAAAGAGAGAAAGAATATATTTTACTTTTTTCATGCCGTAAATCCTTTTCTGTGTGATTTTATTGGTTTTACATACTCAAACCCGCATTAATTTATATTAAGCTCAAGGTCAAATAAATCATTCGCATACTTAATCAGTTCCATCATATCATCATAGTTTTCATTGTATAGCTCCTGTAATTTTAACGCGTATTCATCATCAGTCCCTTCTTCTATATCAGCAGGTTTCAAATCTTCATTAAGATTAAGCTGGTACATAGACATATTCCCATTCTCAAAACAGTCATACTGAACACCCAACTTATATCCGCCAAAAAGCTTAGGCCAAATATAAAACACCATTCCTGGTTTTATTTTAGTATTTTCAATATCTATGGATTCACCATTTTCATCATAAACAGTTCCATCAGGTCCCCAAACACAAATCTGCCCCTGTTTACCAATGCGAAGAAACCCATCAGTAAAACTTGGATACATAGGTATCTTTATAGTAACTCCAAAGTCTCCTTCGCTTAACGTATATCTTTTTCCAAGTTCCTCCAAATCATCTACAACCATCTCATTCCCAAGCTTTCCCTTGTATCCCTCATATTTTCTCCATACAAATGCAAACCATAAAATGTTTATAACTAAAAAAACGCCAAAAACTATAGATGCAAAGATTATAAGTTTCTTTTTTATTGACATTAACCTTTCTCTCCTTTATGCTCATTTTATAATACTTACATCTGATATATTACTTTACATGCGTACCATATTTTATAGAGTAGTACTTTCCATTCTCCTTTTCCATCCAAATCCTATATGTAACATCTATTGAGTTATCCTTATGATGAACTTCCTCTTTAGAATATTTCCATGCATTTGCTGTTCCTGCCCCATATGTACCTTTACTATTTGTTAATGATGCCTGTGTACTCCCTGTAAGTCCCTGAGTCCATACATAGTCCTCGTTCCAAGCAAATGTTTCGTATCCATAAACCATTATTGCAACTGAATTCTGTAAGCTGGGTTTTTCATTGTTTGTACAATAAAAAATAGTGTTTTCCCATGCAGCAGCAAAATTATAATTGTTTGCTTTTACCGTCAATTGTTTAGAAACTGCCGCCTCTGCCTCAAGCTGCATACCCAGTAAGCTTAAAACTACCGTTCCGATTACTATAATTTCCTTTCTCATTTTTAAATCTCTCCTTTTTTAATTTTATTTGATAAAAAACCAGTTAATTCTATTTATAATATTTTTATATTCTAACTACTGTATCATCACTCTATTCCACAGAAAATTTTATATTTATGTCATCATAAATTTACGTCATCATAATTATTAGATTATTAGAAAATATATACTTTTAGATAACTGGTTTTCGTATCCTTAATGTTATGATATTATAAAATATTTTTACCCGGCTGAAATTGCATATAAATATAACATAGCCATTTAGTATTTTACTCTTCTTCTCATGTTTCCTCTTAAGTATCTTATTTTTTTATCATATTATTTCTTGTATTTATAATTTATATCAAAATTATTTATCTATATATCTTAATATCAAATTTCTTTTTTATTTTACTATCCTTCCCCATGCATGTCAATATTATATAATTTTTACAACAATCACCCTTGCAGGATTACAATACCGTCCTAATATCAATCAGCTTAATGCTCCAGCATATTTTCAATAAAAATCCCATAGCCCCTCGTAGAATCCTTCACAAACACATGGGTCACCGCCCCGATAAGCTTTCCATCCTGCAATATAGGTGAGCCGCTCATGCCCTGCACTATACCGTTCGTAAGCTTTAAAAGCTCCTTGTCCGTAACCTGAATAACAATTCCTTTATTTGACTCACATTCCGTATCTATGCTTTCTATATATATTTCGTAATCCTTTACCTCCCCTGACACACATGTTCTTACATATGCCTTACCTACATGGATGTCATATCTTCCTGCCACCTCCACAGGCTTTAAATTAAACTTTTCAATAAGCTCCTTCCCATCTATGTTTCCGTATATTCCAATGCTTGTGTTTACCTTTATTTCCCCAAGTATGTTTTTATCCTCATAGCTTATAACCCCGTAAAGTCCTCCCGGCACTCCCGACTCGCCTTTTTTTATTCCCCATATGCTGGCTCCATAAAGGGTTCCTCCGGCGGCGTTTAAAAGCTCCCCTGTATCAACATCGCTTATCCCATGGCCTAAAGCTCCAAATTCACCGTCGCTTGTAATAAACGTCATTGTTCCTATACCCTGTGAATCATCCCTTACCCAGATACCAAGCTTATATTCGCCTTCCGAAACCTGTATGGGAGAAATTCTTATGTCAATAAGCTTGTCGTTTCTTCTTACAGTTAATATTACATCTTTATTACCATATTTATTTATAAGGAAAATAAGCTGGCTTTTTGAGCTGACATCTATGTCGTTTATTGCTACAATATAGTCTCCTGACTGTATTTTAGATATAGATGGCTCATAGGTTAACCCATCTGTTCCTATTATTGTTCCTGTTCCTATTACCATTACTCCGTCTGTCTCTAAATATACTCCGATAGGAAAGCCGCAGGCATACACCTCCTTTTGCTTTCCTATATCCACCTGTATGTCTAAATTTCCGTTATTTTTTCCCTCTTTCACATAATTATCCATGTAATCGCTTAAGCTTACCTTCGGCAGCCTGCTGTCAATATTTATCTTTGCATAATAAAAAAGCAAAGCCAATCCTGCTATTAAAATCATAATTAACACCCTTCTATACATTCCCTTTCTGCTCATAGCCTGCCCTCCCAATTTTTTTAATTCAGCAGAAGAAAAACCTTTCCCCTGCTCCTGAGCCGGGCGCCCGTATGTTTGTATGTTTCTGCTAACATATTTTCTTTGGACGCCCGTATGCATACAAAAAAGGATAGGCATCTGCCTATCCTTTGCTTACTTTTATTATGTATAGATATAAGGTTTTATAAACTGTATATTTTTTACATTAGTTTAATTTGAAGAATGACATATCTTCATTTAACTCCTCTGCCAGCTTTTTCAAATCCTTTGCAGTATCTGCAAGCATATTTATGGTAGCGTTAAGCTCTTCCATAGACGCTGTTGTCTCCTGTGCAGATGCGGCATTTTCCTCTGATATTGCCGAAAGATTTGATATTATATCAACAATTTTATTTTTTGCATTATCGCATGATGTAGCTCTGTCATTTATAAGAGCCGTGTCATCCTTTGTAACCTGTATACCGTTGCTTACAGCCTTAAAGCTTGTCTTTGTATCATCAAGCTTCTCCTGCTGCTCTGCCACAAGACCCCTTGTCTCCTTCATAGCAGAAATTGTTTTTCCTGACTCAATGGTAAGGTCATCTATAATACGCTGTATTTCACCTGCCGCATCCTCTGACTGGGCCGCAAGGTTCTGTATTTCAGTTGCAACAACTGCAAAGCCCTTTCCAGCCTCTCCTGCTCTTGCTGATTCAATAGATGCGTTAAGAGCTAAAAGCTTTGTCTGGGTGGTAATATTTGTAATAAGGGCAGCGGCCTCGCTTATCTTTCCAACAGAGGTATTTGTCATATCTATCTGCTTTCCTATATTTTCTATTGCCTCTGTTGTCCTGTCATTTGATTCTGCCAGATGCTGCATTGTAACCATTGACGTATCTCCTGCCTGTCCCATAGTATCTGAGGCATTTGTAAGGCTTTTTACATTATCTACAATACGCTCAATCAATTCTCCTATGTTAGATACCTCCATAGACGCATCCTGTATCTCCTCTGCCTGGGACACTGCGCCCTTTGAAATGTCCTCTACCGCACGGCTTATCTCATCTGCCGCCTGGCTTGACTGGGACGCCATTTCATCAATGGTATTTCCTGACTGATAAACTGTATCTGATGATGTTTTAAGCTTTTCAACTGTATTACGAAGCCTGTCTATAACCTCCTTTAGTGATTTGCCCATCTGTCCAATCTCGTCTTTTCTGTTTAAAACCCTGCTTTCAACAGTTATATTAAGGTCTCCCTGTGACAGCTTCTCCAGATACTTTTCAGTATTGAGAATAAGTATTGATATTCTTCTTGCAATAATAATACCTATTACGGCTGCGGCTAAAAGAGCAACAACTCCGACAACTATAATAACCGTAATTTTCTCGGTTATATATCCCTTTATCTGTGTTCTCGGCTCTCCTGCAAAAACCATACCTACAACGGTTCCATCGCTGTTTTCAAGAGGAATATAAACGGCACAGTAAGGTTTATTGTTTATTACAATATCCGTTGTCTCAAAAATCTCTCCGTTTCTTACCTTTTCCCAAACCTCGTCAGACGCGTCCGTACCTATAATACGCTCTCCTGTCTCAGCGCTTACAAGGGATGTCATTCTTCTGGTTTTTCCGTAAAAAAGAGTAACGTCTGCCTCCTGTCCCTTTGTATATTCATCAATCATTTCCATATTCTTGGAAAGATTTACATCTCCCTTCCATAAATTCTCGGAAGAATCAAGCCTGTAATCTCCATCAATTCCATCAAAGCCTGCCTTAGTTGCCTGCGTCAGCAATTTCAGACCATTAATCGACATGTCGTTCATTCCGTCTATCATGCTGAAGGTAGCCATCAAAATTATAACCATAGAGGCCAGAAATGCGGGCAATATGGCAAGCGATGCAAGCTTTATGGTAATGCCTGCCCTTTTTTTAACTTCTTTTTCATTATTCATATAGTCTTTCTCCTTTTTATATTTTTTATTATATATTTAAATATTTATAATTTATATAACTTGTTTTATAAGCCGGATAACATAACTTTAATCCTGTTAATTATATTTATATCTTATGTATTCCTGCCATTTACTCTACAGCCATTTTTTTCATTTCTCTTGCATTTTCTATGGCAATGTCGGTAATTTCTTTACCTCCAAGCATTCTTGCAAGCTCCATAACAGCTTTTTCATTATCAAGCTCACTTATGTCCGTTACAGTTTTTCCTGCCTTCACTGATTTTTCTATGAGGAAGTGGCTGTCTGCCATTGCCGCAATCTGAGGAAGATGTGTTATCGCCATGACCTGATGGTTTTTGCTTATAAGCTTCAGCTTTTCAGATACTCTCTGAGCCGTTCTTCCGCTTATTCCCGTATCTATCTCATCAAATATAAGTGTTTCCGTATCCTCCTTTCCAGCCATAATTGTCTTTAATCCAAGCATAATACGTGACAGCTCTCCTCCTGACGCTACGTCTGACAATGGCTTCAGCTTCTCTCCTGCATTTGTCGATATGTAAAACTCTGCCACATCAATGCCCTTTGATGTAAAATGTGATGCTTCTTCAAAATCCACCTTAAAGCTCACTTCATTAAAATTTAAATCTTTAAGCTCCTCTGTCAGTTTTTTTTCAAATACACCTGCCGCCTTCTTTCTTGCCGCTGTTAATTTAATACTTTCTGCCCTTAGTGATGTTTCCGCCCTGCCAAGCTCCTCCTTAATGGCTGCCAGCCTTGTATCGGCGTTTCTCAGCATCTCTAAGCGTTCCCTAAGCTTATCTAAATTTGTTTCCACATCATCTATAGAGCCGTTTCCATTCTTACCATCATACTTTAATTTCAATCTGTTAATGGTATCAAGCCTTTCCTCTACATAATGCACACGCTCCTCGTCAAAAGACATTTCCTCCATATATTCCCATATATCTCTTGACAAATCTCTGCACATGGCTTCCATATCCATAAGTATATCATAAAATCCCTTAATTGTGCAATCAAATTCTACAATTTGTGACAGCTCCCTTATACTGCGCTCTATGCTTTGTGCAAATATTCCGTCTCCTATTGCGCTGTATACCCCTCCAAGGGCCTCCGCTATTTTCTTTGAATGGGTTATTTTTTTATATTCCTCCTCAAGCTCGTCATCCTCCCCTGACCTTAAGGCTGCCTCCTCTATATCGTTTATCTGAAATTCCAAAAATGAAATTTCCTTATTCCTTTCCTCCTCGTCCATATCGAAGTCCTTAAGGCTGTCACTAAGCTCTTTGTACATCTTATACAATTCATCAACCTTTGCCATTTTGCTCTTTATGCTCTCCCCGCCAAAATCGTCCAGCAGGCCTAAATGCTTTGATTTATTAATAAGATACTGATTGTCGTGCTGACCGTATATATCTATAATAAGAGGAGACAGCTCCTTTAAAAATGCGGCGGATACAGTTTCTCCGTTAACCCTTATGGTGCTTCTGCCATTTACTATTTTTCTTGAAATAATAATCTGTCCGTCCTCACATGATATATCTGCCTCCTGAAGCTTTTTCATGACATCATTTGATTCCGACTCAAACACAAGCTCCACCAGCCCGTAATCTGCGCCCTCCCTGACTATATCCTTCGGCGCTTTACCTCCAAGGGCAAGATTTATCGAGCCGATAATAATAGATTTTCCTGCTCCCGTTTCGCCTGTAAGTATATTTAATCCTTCTTTAAAATAAATCTCTGTCTCATCTATTAAGGCAAGATTTTTTACATGTACATTTGTCAGCATTTTTTCTCCATTCCTAATTTATACAATTTTTGTTTACTGCTCTTTCTTATCGTCAGATGACAGCCTTGAAAGCTTCATCATTAACGACATACCCTCCTCGCTGCTTCTCACTGCGCAGAATATGGTATCGTCTCCTGCTATGGTGCCTGCAACCTCATTCCATACTATTGCGTCAAGAGCCGCCGCCACTGCCATTGCCATGCCTGCCTCTGTCTTTATTACAACTATACTTCCTGCCAAATCCGAGGACAGATAGCCTTCCTTAAGTATCTTTAAAAGCTTTTTATTTAAATCTCTCTCCGCCGTTTTTACTGCCGCGTATCTCTGCCCCATGCCGGAATTAACCTTTGTAAGGGAAAGCTCTCTTATATCTCTCGATACGGTAGCCTGAGTCACTAAAAACCCACTGTCAATAAGCCTTTCCGCAAGCTCCTCCTGGGTGGATATTTCATATTTGTTTATCAGCTCAAGTATCTTTTTATGCCTTGCTATCTTCATTACTGCTCATCTTCCTTCCAAGTATTTCCAAAAAGCTTACGCTGCTAAGCTTAATGATTTTTGTGCTGATATCTGACCTTCGTATGACAATCCTGTCGCCGTTTAGAACCTCAACATATCTGTCACCGTCAAAATATACCGCCCTTACGCTGTCAATATCCTTTTTCCCCTGCTTTATATCTATCTCTATTATATCCTCACCCTCTAACACTATGCTTCTCGTATTAAGAGTGTGTGGACATATAGGCGTAAGAACCACAAGATTAGCGGAGGGCTTAACTATAGGACCTCCTGCCGACATACTGTATGCTGTGGAGCCTGTAGGCGTAGCCACTATCATGCCGTCCGCCCTGTAGTCCCTTAATCTCATATCGTTTACATAAACGGTAAAATCCATAATACCAAGCAGACCGCTTCTGTTTATTACAATATCATTTAAAGCCGCCTCCTCCGCTATCACGCTGCCATCTCTTATTACCTTCCCCTTAAGCATCATCCTGCGCTCTATATTAAACCTGCCGCTTATAAGGCGGTCAAGCATTTCTATTATTCCATCCTTTTCCACATCTGCAAGAAATCCTAAATGGCCAAAATTTACGCCGATAAATGCGCAGTCCCGCTCCATAAGCTCTCTCGACGCCCTGAGCAGCGTGCCGTCTCCTCCAAGAACCATTACGCATTCCACATCCTCCGGCACATCATCTTTATTTACGTAGCCGTTTACGCAGCCACATCTTTTTCCCTTGGCAGTAAGGTATGATGTCATTTCGTCTATGGCGCTTTGAATACTTTCCTTATTACCATTTGCAATAATAAAAAACCTGTCCATTTTAATCCTCTTATAATAAATCTGTTATTCTTCTGACTATGGAGTCTTCGTCAAGACCTGCCTCTCTTCTGAGCTCCTCTACAGAGCCATGCTCAAGATATATATTTGGAACCCCTATATTCAATACTTTTATTTTTTTATCAAGGCTTGCCACATAACGGAGAACGCTTTCTCCAAAGCCTCCCTTTATAACGTTTTCCTCAAGTGTAACTATTATCTTGTGATTATTTGTAAGCTCCTGTATGCGCGCCTCGTCTATTGGCTTTACAAATCTTCCGTTTATAACTGAAACAAAGCAGCCTCTTTTTTTTAACATATCCCTTACATTTACCGCAGTCTCTACCATTGCGCCAACCGCTATAAGGGCAATGTCCTTTTCCATGTAAAGAACCTCGCTTTTTCCAAACTTTATAGGCGCCCTGAATTCCTTTAAGCCGTCATAGGCCGCTCCTCTCGGATACCTTATGGCTAAAGGTCCGCTAAAATATGTTGAATACTTTAGTATGTCAATAAGCTCATATCTGTTTTTTGGAGCAAATATACTCATGTTAGGTATGGAGCTAAGGAACGACAAATCAAATATTCCCTGATGTGTCTCCCCGTCTCCTCCCACAAGACCTGCCCTGTCTATTGCAAACACAACAGGTAAATCCTGTATGCATACGTCATGTAAAATCTGGTCGTAGGCCCTTTGAAGAAATGAAGAATATACGGCTACATAAGGCTTGTACCCTGCCGCCGCAAGACCTGCCGCAAAGGTAACGGCATGCTCCTCCGCAATGCCCACGTCAAAAAATCTTTTTTTATATCTTTGCTTAAACCGCTTAAGTCCCGTACCGTCAGGCATGGCTGCCGTTATTCCCGCTATCCTTTCGTTTTTTTCCGCAAGCTTACACAATACTCCCGAAAAAACGTCCGTATATGTAACCTCCTCCTTCTTATTTACAATCTCCCCCGACTCTCTGTCAAAAGGCTCAACACCGTGAAACTTTGACGGATTGTTCTCTGCAAGCTCATAGCCCTTGCCCTTCTTTGTAATCACATGGACTAAAACCGCATGATTAAGCCTTTTTGCCTCATTAAACACCTTTACCATCTGACTGATATTGTGACCGTCCACAGGTCCTAAATATGTAATACCCATATCCTCAAAAAACATTCCCGGTATAACAAGCTGCTTAATACTGCTCTTTGTAATTTTTATTTTCTTTACTACCTTTTCTCCAACCACAGGGATTTTATTTAAGGTATTTGTTACTCCTGCCTTTAAATCATTGTAGACGCTGCCTGTTCTAAGATTTGACAGATACCTTGATATTCCGCCTACATTTTCGGATATGGACATATTATTGTCATTTAATATAATTATAAAATTACGCTTAAGATTCGCCGCATTATTTAACGCCTCATAAGCCATGCCTCCTGTCAGGGCGCCGTCGCCTATAACAGAAATCACGGTGCCGTTATTTCCTGCCAGATAATAGCCTGACGCTATGCCAAGACCTGCGGAAACAGAGGTTGAGCTGTGTCCCGTATCAAAGGCGTCGCATAAGCTTTCCCTTCTCTTTGGAAAGCCGCTTATGCCTCCATAAAGGCGGAGCCTGTTAAATTCATTCTTTCTTCCGGTTAATATCTTATGGGTATATGACTGGTGTCCTACATCCCATATAAGCTTATCATTTGGAAAATCCATAACAAGATGAAGGGCCATTGTAAGCTCAACCACGCCAAGATTTGACGCAAGATGTCCTCCCGTGGCAGATATTTTTTCAATAAGAAACTCTCTTATCTCCTCCGCCAGCTTTTCATATTCGCATGCATCTATATTTTTTATGTCATTTTCATTGTTTATATTTTCTAATAACATATTCTTCTCCGTTTTATTTTTTTCTGGAAACCAGCTTTATAAGAAGCTCCCTTAAAAAATCATTGGCTCTGCCAAGTCCGTCAAACAGCTCCAATGCCTGATTTGTGTATTCCCTTACCTTTTCCTTTGCATTATCTATACCAAACAATGTAACATACGTTGTTTTTTCATTTTTTTCATCGCTTAACACAGGCTTTCCAAGCTCCTTTGTGGTACTCTCCACATCAAGTATGTCGTCCTGTATCTGAAATGCCATACCTGTTCCAAGGGCTATTTTTCTTACAGCCTCTGTTTCATTATCTGACGCTCCGGCTAATACTGCCCCAATCATCATGGCTGCCTCTATTAAGGCTCCTGTCTTAAGTCTGTATATAAAATCAAGAGTGTCTTTATCTACAGGCTTTCCCGTAAGCAGAACATCTACCGTCTGTCCCCCTATCATACCGTAAATCCCTGACTTTTCCGATAAAAGCTTAAACGCCCTTACCGCCCTGTCAGTATAACTGCTTTCGGCTATTGCCCCGGCGCACACTTCATAGGCGTAATTTAAAAGACCGTCTCCCGCCAGTATTCCCATGGCATGTCCAAATTTTTTGTGCGTCGTAGGCTGTCCTCTTCTTATATCATCATTATCCATGGCCGGCAAATCATCATGAACAAGAGAATATGTGTGTATCATCTCCAAAGCAGCCATAAAGGGCTTTATATCATCTCCGCTATATCCAAAAAGCAGCGCCGTCTCCTGCATAAGAATCGGACGAAGTCTTTTTCCTCCTGCCTTTACGCTATAGTTCATTGCTTCCATAACCCTGCTCTGCTTTCCAACCTCTTTTGGAAGATAGCTGTATATTATTTGTTCTGCTGCTGTGGTTTTTTTATCAAGTATTTTTGCAAATTCTTCCATATTTTATTTTTTCCTCTTATCCTTATTCATTTATTATATTAAGCTTCTGCTCCGTTTCCTGAAGCCTTCCGGTTAATTCCTTAACAACATCAAGTCCGTCGTTATATAACTTAAATGAATTTTCAAGGCTTACGCCCTCCTCATCCATTTTGTTTAAAATATCCGTTAATTTTTCAAAGCCTTCCTCTATAGTCATTTTTTCTTCTTTTTTTGTCTTTGCCGCCATATTTTCACCTGAAAATCCTTTCGTTTATATATTACTGTCTATACATTATTACCGTCTATATACTATTACCCTTATATACTATTACCCTTTGACGACGTACCTGTTACCTTTGCGGCAACCAGTCCGTCCTTTAAATGTATTTTTACAGTATCTCCCGCTTTTACCTGTTCTATACTTTTAAGGGATTTTTCGCCCGCGGAAACATAGGCGTAGCCCTTATCAAGCCTTAACAGAGGCGACTTGCTGTTTAGCCTTTCCGCCATAACGCTAAGCCTTGTCATCTCCTCTTTAAGCCTTACTTCCATTTTAAACTTAAGATTTCCCTTTAAATTCTCCAAAAGCTGTTTTTTATCATTTAACTGTCTTATTGGATTTTTATTTTCAAGACGCAGGGCTGCATTTTCAAGGTTTCTTTTGTATATGTCAAGCTTACCGTACATAAGCTTTTCCATAGCCGCCCTGCAGCCTTCAATATCCTCAAGATACTGTCTGTAGTCAAAAACAGCCAGCTCCGCCGCCGCCGACGGCGTAGGCGCCCTCATATCCGCCACATAATCGGCAATAGTAGTGTCCGTCTCATGTCCTACGGCAGAAATAACAGGTGTCCTGCATGAAAAAATGGCTCTTGCAACATTTTCATCATTAAACGCCCATAAGTCCTCTATGGAGCCTCCCCCTCTGCCAAGGATAATCACATCCATACCCATGTTATCCATATATTTTAAGCCCTCAGTAATAGAAGATACCGCCTGCTCTCCCTGAACTATGGCAGAATACAGATATAGCTTTACATATGGGTTACGTCTTGACGATATATTTACAATATCCTGAATGGCGGCTCCCGTAGCCGCCGTAATTATACCTATTTTCATTGCATATTTTGGAAGAGGCTTCTTATACTCTTTCTCAAACATGCCCATTTCCATAAGAGCAGCCTTAAGCTCCTCAAAGCGTCTGTATAAATCGCCGTCACCATCCAAGACAATTTTTTTGGCGTACAACTGATATTTTCCGTCACGCTCATACACGCTTATGGCGCCGGATACCACTACCTGCTGTCCTTCCTTTAATGTAAAAGAAAGACCGCTTCTGCTGCCTGCAAACATTACCGCTGCTAGGCAGGCTCCGCCGTCTTTTAGAGTAAAGTAAATATGACCGGAGGAATGGTATTTGCAGTTAGATACTTCACCCTTTATGCTAATGCCTGAAAGGGCAAAATCCTCTTCAAACAAATGCTTTATATATGAATTTATCTGGGATACCGTATATATTCCAGCCATATTTCCTCCGTAAGCCTAAACTACCTTAGCCAGTATCCCGTTTATAAAGGCAGGCGACGTCTCACCTCCAAATTTCTTTGCAAGCTCAACTGCCTCATTAATGGCTACTGCCGCAGGTACATCCTTATCATATTTTATCTCATAATATGCAAGCCTTAATATGGTCAAATCCACTCTGCCCATTCTGCCTGTGGACCAACCCTCCGCCACACTGTTTATGGCTTCATCTATCTCTTTTATCTTTGGTATTATGTCAAAAACCCTGTCGTGAATAAAGCTTTTATCCTTATCGCTTATATTTTTAAACTCATCTGTCTGAAGGTCATTGTATTCCTCCATAAAAAGGGTAAACTGCTCCTCCATCTCATCCGTCTCATGAAATTCTCTGTGAAACAAAAGTATAAATGTATTTTCTCTTAATTCTCTTCTGGTCATTATATCCTACCAACCCCTGCCTACAGATTTTCACTTTCAACAGCCACACCTGCTATGTGAATGTTAACCTCGCTTACCTTAAGACCTGTCATATTTTCAATAGCTGTCTTTACCTTTTCCTGAACTCTTAAGGATACGTCAGGCACGTTGTAGCCATATGCTATGTTTAAGCTTAAATCAACCGACACATTGTCCTCCCCAAGCACAACCTTTACGCCCTTTGAAAGATTTTTCATGCCCAGCTTGCTGATTATTTCCTTTGTGATATTTCCTGCCATAGATGCAACCCCTTCAACCTCTGTAGCTGCAAGACCGGCTATAATGGCTACCACGTCGTCCGCTATCTGTACTTCACCTATGTTTGTATTTTTTTTATTATTCATATTTATCTCCATTCTGCTTATTAAGCTACTCTTTTTCTAATGTTTACTATAACAAAATTTGGTTATAAATGCAATAAATATTTAGTTTGTTTTTACTGCGGTAATTGTAATCTTATCTGCCGGGACATTTGTCTTTGTCTTTACTATTTCCTCTATCTGGGCTCTTGCTGCGTCGCTTAAATTTTCTGATACTATCATAACATCCGCAGCGCCGTCAGTTACGGTAACGACAACGTTTTCATAGCCCTTTGCAGCTATAAGGTTTTCTGCTGCCATCTCCCTGTCAGCCACATCAGCCAGCTCCGTTATTTTGTTTATTGCCGCCTGCTTCTCACTTTCACCTGCATTTACATTATTTACTATCTCCATAAGCATTGTCTTGCTGTTTGCTCTTGTCTGCTCCCTTAAAAGCTTAGCCTCCACGACAAAATCCACCGTTCCTACGGCGTTTACAAACACAGCCTCCCCCGGCTCTCCTGTAATGTCTATATCGTTGCTCTCTATATCCTTGCTTGCGTCTGCGCCGCCATTTGAGGCTACATTACCGGGACTTATATTGCTTGTATTTTCATCTGCAGTTGTTGTTTCATCCTTTGTACCTGCTACGTTTACTGCGTCAAGCTTCTTCTCATTGTTTTCTATGTGATTTAAGTAGCCTGCCACTGCAATTAGCGCCGCCAGTGATGTAATGATAATCTGATTTTTCTTAAAGATTTTTTTCATACACCTTACCTCCACTATTATGTATGTATATATTTCTTTTATTCTACTGATATTTTATTAACCTCAATGTCAAATAATGCCTTAATAACATTAATTATTTTTTGTCTTGTCACTGCACTGTCTGCGCCCTTTGCAATCACTGCCACTCCCTCTATCTTAGGAGCCTTTTCGCTTATAACGTAAGGATATGTATTTCCGTTCTCATCAGTGACGTATACGGTCTGATTATCCTCAGAATATGTGTATTTTTTTCTTTTGCCTCCTGAGCTGTCTGTCTCATCTGTATCCTCATAGCTTATATCCTGCTCCATAAGAATATCCTTTGAAGCTCCTGTCTTTACCGTTATCATAACATAAACCTCCCCTACGCCGTCTATTCTGCTTAAAATACTTTTAAGCTTCTCCTCCTGCTCCCTTACGTATTTTTCCATATATATGCTGAATTTGTCCCGGCTGTCATTTTCATTGTTCAATACTGCACTGTCGGCATACTGCTTATCTGAGGCCTTATCGTTTTTTTCCTCCCATATAAGACATATTATAAGTACTGCAACAGCCCCGCATATAAGTATCAGCTTATCCCTTCCAATTTTTTTTATAAAATTTTTATTTATATAATCCATATTAATTTTAAATTTCATTAAGCCTTCCTTTCTATGCCATATAAATGTTTATTCTCTCATAATCTATGCCATATTCATCCACAATACTGTTTTTTATGGCAATTATATCCGGCAGCTCGATATTATTTTTATTATCGTCATATAAATCCTGCTGACTTTCTGCCCTTATCCTTACAGTCTCTATTTTTTCTATAGCTTCTATCTTTTTTTCCTGATTTTCCTCTATCTTATCTCCCTCTGTCCCATCAGCCTTCCCGGTCAAATATACGGATATGCTTCCAATATAATTCTGTCTTGTCTCATCAAAGCTTACATTTACATCCTTTATAATGTAGCCATATTTATCTGCTATATTTTTTAAGCCCTCTGACAATACCCTTTCATATTCCTTTCTCACCTGCTCTATGTTTTTTTCATCTGATTTTGAAAAAACCTCCTTAAGCTCCTCCATTTTGTTCTCTCCCGTTATTTCCTGCAAAAATTCAGTCACAAGACCTGTAAATTCAAAAATCTCGTCAAGGGGACTTAAAACTATTATTATTAAAATCATTCCGCTGCATATCTTAATCATTTTTTTGTAGTCGTCATTTGTGGTAAGTCTTAAAATTATTCCCTCCACTATAATAAAAACTGCAATTCTCTCTATATATGCAAGCATATCCTCTCCCTCCCTCAGTAATTAAAATCATATCTTTATGTTTGTGCTGAAGCATATTATCGCTACAGTTATAAAAAACAAAAACGCTATGGTGAACGTAATCTTATATAAAATTCCTATTCCCTCAGACACTGAGTCTATGCTGTCGCCAATCCTCTTGTCGGCTATAGGCTGGATTATGGCTGACGTCACCTTGTAGACAGCTATGTATATAAGCATTTTTACCATAGGGAAAAGGCATATTACAGCCAAGGCTATAAGCCCCGCGCTTCCCACGGCATTTTTTATAACATTTCCCGTTGTTGTAACAATTCCTTCTATTCCTGTAATAGCCTCTCCTCCCGGCAAAATATTTATAAGCTTATTTACAATGCCTGTGCCTGCTGCGTCAACTGACGGCATAATTATGCTTTGAATAATATTTGCGCCGAGAAGAACTCCAACCATTCCCTTAAGCGCCCATAAAATCCCTGTTTTCATAACTCCTGCCAGTTTGGAGAAATAATCCTCCTCCACAATGTTATTTACAAGCCTTATAATCACATATACGTTTACGGCAGGTATGATAAAGCTTAATATAAGCTTTTCAATTATGCCTATTGCCATTAATATTACGCCTGAAAAGCCTGCCGCGCTCATGCTGCCTGCCGCAACTCCCACCGATAAAAGAAACGCAGGCACTAAAGCATTCATAAACGTTATAATTCTAAGCACCGCCTCTCTCACCATGTCCGACATTACTATAAAGCCTCCGGTAAGTATTGTTATCATAAGTATATATGTTACATAAAAGCCTGTCTCAGACATTTCCGACCTTTTTATTATTATTGACATATTTGTAAACATGGCGGAAATTATGGCTATAAATATTATTTTAACTATCACGCCCCGGTTATATAAAATATCTCCAAAAAGCCTGTCCATTATTATTGTAAAAAGCTCATAAAATACTCCGTCAGAATCCCCGCCTGCAAGCCTTCTTACAAGCTGCTTAAAATCTATGTCCTCCTCCTTAAGGGCGCTGTCTATATCCGTAAAATCATATTCTGACAGCTCCTCCTCATATCTGCCTCCATACCCGCCGGCTTCCTTAGAGCCAAGAGCCGTAAGGCTCATTAAAAGCACTGCGCCGGCACATATAAATAATGACAGTATTCTCTTTATCATTCCATACCTTATTGCTATTCTGCATTTCATTACTTTTTTCCTAACTAAGCATGTATTCTATAGTTTCTATAAGCGCCAGCACTACGGGCATGCTTACAAGCATTACCGATATTTTTCCAAATATCTGTATCTGACTGCCTATTGCATTATACCCACACTCCCTGCACATATCTGCTGAAAACTGCGTAATATACGATATCCCCACTATTTTAAGCAGTATTTCCATATAGCCCGCATCTATTCCTATATAGCTTTGAAGTCTTTCTATTACACTTACCACCGCTGACAGCCTGGACAATATAAAGCCCAGTATAACAAGACATGACGCCACAGCTATATATGTATCAAATCCACTCTTTACACCCTTTATCTGTCCTGCCAAAATTGAAGCCACAATGGCAAAAATCATAATTCCAACTAAGCTCATGCTTCCTCCCTGCCTACAGCGCAAAAAGATTTTTTATGCTTTCAAAAAGCTCTGATATGTATGGAACTATCCAAAAAAGTACTAATATAAGTCCTGCCAGATTGACTAAAAATACATGCTCCTCTCTGCCGCTTTGTTTCAATACCTGACTAACAACAGATACAAGTATACCTACAGCCGCAATCTTAAAAATCAAACTTATGTCCATATTTTTTCTTCTCCATGCTCTCATACAAAAAATTAGTATTTTCTACAATAAAAAAATTGCCGCCAGCAGTCCTCCCATTATGCCAAGTGTCCTGCAAAGCTTTACGTTTCCGTCAAGACCTGCCTTGACGTCGCTTATCCTGTCGTTTAGCTTTTCTATATAAAAATCAAGATAATTTAACTGCATCTGTATATCAAGGTACCCTATATTTTCCCCAAGCTCTTTAAACCTCTCAACATCCTGCTCACTTAAGCCTAAGCCGGAAACGGCTTCTACCATGTATGTATTCCACATATGGGAAAACTCCCTGCCATTGTGGTTTTCAAGCTCTTCTGAAAGCTCCTTGAAGGCTTTGCTATAGGGCTCCTTAACCCTTTTTGACACATTTAAAAAAACCTCTCCCACTGTGCCTAAGTTATACCTTATCTCTCCATGTATCAGAAGAACTGTTTTTTTTAAATATATAAGCTCCTGATACTGATGAATTATGACGTTCCCCTTTTTTATTCCTGCCATTGCGCCTGCGGCAATCACAGAAAAAATAAATAATATTTTTATATATGACACTTTAATACCCCTTTCCCAAACAGAAAGCACTATCTTTTTCCCTCATATATTTTTTCCATATCTTTGTTATAAATCCTTATGAAGCCGCCTGACAATTCAATGGAGGTATCAAATATTTCCCTGTCAAACAGCCTGCAAACTGACTTTCTTTTCATAACCTCCCCTATGCTGCCTCCGTGTATGGTTGCCGCTATGTAAGCCCCCGCCCCTGTTATTTTAAGAACGCTCTCAACATCGGCTGACGATGCAAGCTCGTCTACAGCTATATATGTGGGGGACATTGTTCTTAATAATATGAGCATACCCGTATCCTTCGGGCAGCAGTCAAGAACATCGCATCTTTCTCCTATGTCATTTTGAGGTACGCCGTTGTAACACGCCGCTATCTCGCTTCTCTCATCTACTATGGCGACGCTCTGCTTTTCCATATTGGCAAGATTTCTTAATATATCCCTCAGCAATGTGGTTTTACCCATACGGGGAGGTGATACTATAAGTATATTTCCACTGAGATATTTCATTATTTTATCACTGCAGCCTATTATCTGATGACTGATTCGGATGTTAATTGATGAAATATTTTTTATGGTTTTCACTCTCCCCTGTTCCATCACAACCTTTCCTGCTATTCCTACCCTGTGACCTCCCCGTATGGTTATAAAGCCTTCCTTAAGCTGTTCCTCATACGCATACAGTGAATAGCCTGATATGTACTCCATAGCTTCCCTTATCATCATTTCATTCACTGTAACGCCAAGCCTTATTTCCTCCTTTCCTGTTATAAGCAGTACCTGCTTTCCTGCTCTGATTCTTATCTCCTCAACCTGTATATCACATAAATTCTTTTCCCTTTTTACCGAAGCAAATTCTCTTTCTATCACCTCCCTAATTTTCAAGGGAAGTACATTTATTACCTGCCTGTTTATCATTATAACCTGTCCTCCCTTTTGTTCATTATATTGAGCTTACAAATACTTTATACCTAAAATCAAAAAAAGCTGTCCCCGTTTTAGGGACAGCCTTCTGACAATTACTTACAATTTATTCACTTTAATTTGTTGCGCTGATAAAGCTTTCAAGCTGCTTCATTGCCTTTCCGCTCTTTATTGCCTCTCTTGCCATAGCTATTCCTTCTTCTATGGACACGCCCTTTGTTATATGAAGGGCCGCTCCTGAATTTATAAGGACGGCGTCTGCCTTTGCTCCCTCCATGCCGCTTAAAATATCTCTTGCTATCTTTGCATTTTCCTGAGGCGTTCCTCCTGCTAAATTCTCCTTTTTACATCTCTTAAGTCCAAATTGCTCCGGCGTTATAACGTATGATGAAAATTCCTTGTTCCTTACCTCACACACCGTAGTAGGCGCGCTCATGGAAATTTCATCTATACAATCCTGTCCATACACTGCCATGGCGCTCTTTACTCCAAGGTTTGAAAGCACCCTTGCAAGGGGCTCAACCAAATCCTCACTATATACCCCAAGAAGCTGCATATTGGCTCCTGCAGGATTGGCTAAAGGTCCAAGTATGTTAAACATGGTGCGTATGCCCATTTCCTTTCTTACGCCTCCCACAAACCTCATGGCTGTATGGTATTTCTGCGCAAATAAAAAGCACATATTAAGCTCCTTAAGTATCTGGGCGCTCTTTGCAGGAGCTATGTCAAGCTTTACCCCAAGGGCTTCAAGACAATCTGCCGTACCGCACTTACTTGATGCCGCCCTGTTTCCATGCTTAGCCACAGGCACTCCAAGGGAGGACACTACTATTGAGGATAATGTAGATATGTTAAATGTGTTGGAGCCGTCTCCTCCCGTTCCTACTATCTCCAATACCTCCATATCATTCAAAAATCTTTCGCAGTGAAACCTCATTACCCTTGCTGCCGTGGTAATCTCATCTATTGTTTCACCCTTCATTGCCATAGCCGTAAGAAACGACGCCTTTTGCGCATCTGTCGCCTCACCGCCCATTATCTCATTCATAACCTCTGTCATTGTTTCATTGTCCAGATTTTCTCTGTTTACTGCCTTTGCTATCGCTTCTTTAATCATCCTTTTGTTTCCTTTCGCTGCTGCTTAAGACATATATATTTATTCATTTATGTCCTGCTAAATAGTATACTCCTTTTTAAGCGGCAGTTTCAAGATATTTTTTTATTTTCCTCTTTTAATTTCCTCTTTCAATCAACACAGACTGTTTTCCCATTTCCTCATATCTTGCCTCCACAAGCTTCTTTTCGTATCTGACTATCCTTCCGTCCTTCAGAGGGTCCATAATATAATACCCCTCATCATCATATCCGCACAATACTACGCAATGCTCCCCTGCCCTCCATATATACTGTTCTCCTGTTTCCAGATAATAGGTAAATCCGTCATAGGATTCCTTCATATCCACTGTTGCCCATATTATTACAGGCTTTCCCTTTGATATATATTCTTCAAGCCTTGAAAGAGTTAAGCCTCTTTCGGCTTTTATCTTTCATTTCCTTATAATTATTTCTATGCATGTCCGCACATGCTGCCTCAATAACCTCGCAATAGCATCCAAGGCTTCCTGCCTCAAACGGATTTCCCGCAAATTGTTCGCTTGGATTTGCCCCATATACCCTTCCGTTCCTTTTATAAAAGTCTTTCATCGGAAGATAATTTTCTATAAATAACTCCGGCGTAATATTTACCCCATAGTATCTTAACGCCGCAACCGTACTTACTGCCTCGCAGCCTGTGGGAATACCGGCCTGTGACAGCCCTTCCACGACAATTATATGCTTTTTACTGCCGTCTTCTTTTTTCTCTGTGTTGTCGCTTGCATAAACAGCATCTGTATCCTTCTTATTATAAGTGTACGGCGATTTATCAGTGTTTTTCTCCCCATAAGCATTAAAGGTATCGCTTAAATATACTCCGCCAAAAATACACATTGCCATTATCAATACAAAAATCCAAGGCGCGTACTTTTTATAAGCTTTACCCTTTCTATGTTTCACACCCTTCATAAAAAAACCTCCTTTGCAATAAAATTATCTTGTACATAAAATATTACAAAGGAGTTGTCTCATTATTTTATAATTCTTGTATCAAATTTGTATATTATTGAATAATTATTCTTTTTTAATACTCAATTCCTTCACCAGGCTGCTCCGTTATACCTTTCATATTGTCTTCTATATATTTCTTAAACAAACTCAGCATATCCTGCTGGGACTCTCCAAATAATACATCCTTTGCTTTCAAAGAGGTCTTTTCCATTATACTGTTCAATGCCCTTCCATTTAGAAGTTCCGCAGGCTCTAATATGGATTTATACCCTGCTAATTCACTATGATTGCCAAAAACATATACCAGATATATATCATATGTTGCCGCATCATATAATGCAAATCCCTTAAAAAAATCATCAATACCAAATATATATGTTCCTATGCAAAAGGTTTTTATTACCTCATCGTCAACATATATAAGCTTAAAGCTCATGCTTTCATATTGATAATTAATTACATTTATATTTTTGAAAAATTCACTTGACTTTGAATCATCAAAAAGCTCTCCGTTAATTCCCTGCGCCGCCTGCCAGTCCAGCTCATAAGCAGTATTTTCTACATTAACAAGACAATCATAATTTAGCAGCATTTCTTTTTTTTCTAAAGGTTCTAAATCTCCTTCTATTTTCACACTATATCTGTAATACTCACTGCTTTCCTGAAGTCTTGTATCAATATTTTCAAAGTAAAAACCGGGACCAAAAAATATCCCTGCAGTAATTATAAGCATACATAGCAACGCTAATATTTTTCCCATTTATATCACCTCTCTGGCTTTTTATTCAAACCATGAATTAGCTGTCTGTAACCTTAAGGGGCATGTACATGGATATTGCTGTTCCTTCCCCTTCCCTGCTTGCTACATTAATATAACCTCCATGAAGCTTTGCCGTCAGATTACATATTGCAAGACCAATTCCTGCGCCTCCCTGTTTTCTGGCTCTTGATTTATCCACCATATAAAAAGGCTCCATTATCTTATCAAGCTGTGAAGCCGGTATTCCTCTGCCCTCATCAATTACTGATACTTTATACATTTCCTCACATTTTTCGCCCTTTACCTTAACCTTGCCGCCCTTTTTTGACGCCTTACAGGCATTATCAATAAAATTCAGTATTGCCGTAATAAACAATGAATCCTCTGTCATTATAACTGTCTCTTCTATATTAAATTCAATATATACGTCATATTTTTCTTCTAAAAATCTTGTGGCATCCTTTATTCTTCCCATTATATCAAGGGTATTTGTCTTCTGAAGCTCCAGTTCCTGCTTTCCCATAACTATAAGCTGTAAAAGATTAAGAGAAAGCCTCTCAAGTCTTTTCCCCTCTCTGTAAATATATTCCCCATATTCTCTTCTCTTTTCCGGCGTAACATCATATGTTCTTAATATATCGCCATATCCTATGATTGATGTGAGAGGCGTCTTTATCTCATGGGTAAAATCTGCCATAAAAATCTCTCGCTTTTCAAGCATATCATTTAATTTATCTATATGCTCCCCGGTATTTACGGCAAGGGTGTTTAATGCCTCCCCAAGACTTTTCACCTCCTTGGATTTCATCCGTTTATAGCTTGTATTTATTCTGACAGAATAGTTTCCCTCTGATATTTTTCCTGCCATTCTTGTAAGCCTCTCCACAGGGCCTGTCACATATCTTGCAAACATATACAGTACAACAGCCATAACTGCTGACAGCATAACAAGAACTACATGATAAAGATTAAAATTCCTGTCTCTTTCCTGTATTGCTCTCTCAAGGCTATATCTGTTTACAATATAATATTCTGCATATCTGCTTGTTACCTGTATATAAGTAGTATTTACACTGTCACTTTCCCTGCTTTTTGTATTGTCATCATTAAAATTGATAATCTTTGCCTCTACCTCATAATTATGCATTTTTTTAATTTTATTGTCTTCCCATTCCAATCTTCTGCCTACATATACCTGATTTTCTTCTGTTCTCATTTCATCCAAAAGACTTTTTATGGTATATTCGATATGCCGCTCATCTGACATTATGTACATTGAAGCTACATAAGAAAATAAATTTTTATTATCATTTTTTGCTTTTTCAATTATCTCATTTAGCTTTGCGTCATATATGGAATTAATTAAAAAAAAGCTGCCAATTCCCATTGCCAGCATAAAGATACAGTATGCAAAAGCAAATATTTTTGTTGAAAATCTCATAAGTAACTATTACTCCTTAAATCTATATCCAATCTTGTATACTGTCTGTATGTTTTTTTCAAGGCCCAGCTTTTTTCTAAGCCTTTGAATGTGTAAATCAACTGTTCTTGTATCCATCTGATATGAGTCATTCCACACTCTCTCGTATATAATTTCTCTATACAACGCTATATTTTTATTCTTTACAAGCAGTACAAGCAGCTCAAATTCCTTATACGTAAGCTCAACCGGACTGCCAGCCTTTTTTACAATTCTGTTCCCCGTATCTATTTCCAAATCAAGCGCATTAATAACCTGACTTGTCTTGTTGTAACGCCTTAGCACTACCTCTATTCTTGCTAACAGCTCGCTTATATCAAATGGCTTTACTATATAATCCTCAGCCCCGGCTTTAAGTCCCTTTACCCTGTCGTTTACATTCGCCTTCGCAGTAATGAATATAACCGGAATGTTATACTGCCTTATATAGCCTATAAGCTCAAAGCCATCGACCTCAGGCAGCATAACATCCAGCAATACTAAATCATATCTGTTTTTTTCTATTTCATCTGCGGCGCTTTTCCCATCATACACGCATAATGCTTTGTAGCCTGCATTAAAAAGCGCCTCGTATATTAAATTGGCTATGGCGCTTTCATCGTCAACCACAAGTATACTGTTCATTGTATCCTTCCCCTTTTTACATATCATTAATTTTATATTACTGCTTTTTTGTATCATAGTTGTATCAGGAAAGGACTCAATTTAATAATCACAGTTCATACAGGCTGCTATACTTTTTCTTAAAATAATTTATAAGAGGCTTTGCCGTGATTTCCTTCCGGCACAGCTTCTCTATAAGCTCCTTTGGCACTACTGCAGTTCCGTTCTTGTGAATATGGGTATTAAGCCACTTTGTGATTTCCTTTACCCTTCCTTCTGATAAAATCCTGTCAATATCTCCAAGCTCCTCCTCTATTCTTTCAAGAAGCATTCCGTCATATATTGAGCCTAAAAGGTATGACGGAAAATATCCAAATGCTCCTCCGCTCCAATGGGAATCCTGCAAAAGACCTGACGACATATCGGGAGGCTCTACTCCAAGATATTCCTTCATTTTATTATTCCATGCCTCAGGTATATCGCTTATATCTATTTTACCGTCAAACAAATCTCTCTCTATCTCGTAGCGTACAATAATGTGGAAGCAGTAGGTTACTTCGTCAGCGTCTATTCGGATAAGGGAATTTTCCACATGATTTATCTCCCTGTAAAAATCCTCAATAGGAATATTTTCATACTGTGGGAAAAGCTCCTTTAGCTTATAATATATGGGTTTCCAGAAGTTTATGTTTCTTCCAAGTATATTTTCCATAAACCTTGACTGGCTCTCGTGAAGTCCCATATAATGACAGTCTGAAAGAGGAGTATCCATATATTTTCCGTCCACGTTCTGCATAAAAATGCCGTGTCCGCCCTCATGAATTATACTGAATACAGGATTTATTATGTTTTCCCTGTAATAATGATTTGTAAGCCTTACGTCATTTGAGTTAAGACCTGTGGTAAAGGGATGCTCGCTTTCTGCCATAATGCCTGCTTTCATGTCAAAGCCTATATAATTAAGCAGGAGCTCGCTAAGCTCCTTCTGCTTATTTATATCAAAATCACCCATAAATCTGCTTTTGTCAGGCTGCTTCTTTTCCGTTATTTTTTTCACAAGAGGAATAAGCTCCTCCTTAAGCTCATTAAATACTTTATCTATCTGTTCTCTTTCCATTCCCTTCTCAAAATCGTTTAAGAGAAGGTCATAGGGATTTTTGTCAGGCTTTCGGTAATTGCACATTTTCTTTATGCTGTCAACTATCTTTTCAAGATAAGGCTTGAAGCTTTCATAGTCGTTGTCCCTTTTTGCATTCTGCCATACATCCTCAGCCTTTGCCACGGTTTTCATATACTCTGTGTAAAAATCCACAGGTATATTTTTATTTTCATCATATTCTTCCTTAAGCCTGTCTACAGAAAGCTGCCACTCCTTCGGCAGGCTGTCGTATTCCTCCCTGGCTGAAAGCTTATCAAGATATTCCCCCATCTTATCAGAAGTGCTCATCTCAAACGCTTTCCCTCCATAGAAGGACTGCAAGTCCACAAGGTGCTCAACGGCTCTTTCCGAGGCTTCCGTGTGAAGCTCCCATGATATAAGCTCCGCCGCCTCCTCATAATTCTTTAACTCCCTGTAATAATCCTTAAACTCATCTAATATACTGCTTCCCATACTTCCTCCTTTTTTAACTCCTAAAGCACAACATACCAGCTAACCACCAAAAATTCCGCTCCGCCAAACATGCATCCACTAAAGCACAACATACCGGCGAACAGCCACAAATTCCGCTCCGCCGAACTTGCATCCACTAAAGCGACAACATACTGGCGAACCACCAAAAATTCGGCAGGGCCGAATTTAAAAGTGCCGCTGCCGCGCGGCACTTTTTTATAATAACGTAGCTCTCAGCTCCTCTGCCGTCTTTGGACTAAGGTATGACGGCGCTATATCAAACACGGTCTTACATCCCTTTACACCCTCCTTAGACAACCTGTACGCCGCCCTTGCATATGCTGCTATTACGCTTGCCGTAAATTCCGGATTCGAATCAAGCTTTAAACTGTATTCAATAATATGATTGTTTTCCTTATTCCAGCCTGTCCTTCCGCTTCTTAAAACAAAGCCGCCGTGAGGTATGCCGCTGTGGTTTGTCTTAAACTCCTCCTCTGATATAAAGTGTACGGTAGTATCATAATCGGCAAAGTAATTAGGCATATTTTTTATCTCTGCTTCAACCCTTACCCTGTCTGCACCGTCCTCAAGCACAACAAAGCACTCTCTTATGTGTTTCTGTCTTGTTGTAAGCTCGGGATTTTCACCGTTTCTTACTGCCTTTAGCGCGGCTTCAACAGGTATTGTATACTGCTTTCCATCCTTTACTCCTTCCACTCTCCTTATTGCATCAGAGTGTCCCTGACTTACGCCCTTTCCCCAGAAGGTATAGTCCTTTCCCTCCGGCAGTATGGCGTTTGCATACATACGGTTTAATGAAAACATACCCGGGTCCCAGCCTACGGATATAACAGCCACATTTCCGCCTTCCTTTGCAGCCTTGTCTGTATTTTCAAAATGCTCCGGTATACGCGCATGTGTGTCAAAGCTGTCAACTACATTAAACAGCCTTGCATACTCTCTTGTCTGCTTTGGCAAATCAGTAGCGCTTCCTCCGCAAAGTATCATAACATCTATCTTATCCTTCCATTCCTCCACTTTTGACACACTGACTACCTGAGAGTTTTCTGTAAGAATACTTACGCTTTCAGGCTCTCTTCTTGTAAATACCGCCGCAAGCTCCATATCTGGATTTTGACGTATTGCACATTCAACTCCTCTACCTAAATTACCATATCCTAAAATTCCAATTCTTATACTCATTTTTTTCCTCATTTCTGCACGGATTTTTTGTGTTAAAAGCGCAATGTGCTTTTAGAGCAATGTGCTTTTAGCACATTTTACACTTACAGGCTTGCATATGCCGTGCTTATGCAAGCCTGTGATTAAAAATTTTACCACTCCTCCTCAAGCTGCTTAAGCCTGCTTTTAAGAAGATTTCTTGCCGCATCTATATTCTGTCTGCTTCTGTCGTTAAGGGCTTCCTCAAACTCCCTTAACCATACATCTATAGCGTCCCTGACTCTGCCTGTGCTTTCCTCATAAAGCCTCTCGCCCTTTAAAAGCAGCAGCCTGTTTTCCTCCTGGTCTCTTGGATGCACCTTAAGATATGAAAGCTCCTGCATCCTTTCCTCTATCTGCTCAGGCGTCATATCATTTTCATTTCCCTTAATTATCTGCTTTCTTATCTCCCCTGTGGAAATAATTTTTACCGTAACCTCAAGAAGCGAGTTTATATCGTATGTATATGTAACATCGATTGCCTCCTCGCCTGCCTTATTCTTTGGCACCTTTATTTCCATTATGCCTACCAGAAGATTATTGCCTGCAAACCTGCTCTCCCCCTGAAGCACCTTTATAACTATATGCTCCTGATTGTCATGGAGCGTATATAGCCTTTCCGTACGGCTTGCGGGTATAATTGTGTTTCTCTCTATGATAGGAAGATAATGGCCTGATTCAAAGCTTCCGTTGCCTCTCTCAACGGATACCTCCGTACCAAGGGTAAAGGAGCATACGTCAGTAAGTATAACCTCCTTTATGGATTTATTTCTTTCCTTCATTGCCGCCTGTATGGCTGCTCCAAGGGCTACAGCCTCGTCAGGATTTACCGTTGTATTAGGGAATTTTTTAAACAGCTTTGCAATAAAATTTTTCACTATTGAAAGCTTTGTAGCTCCTCCTACAAGCACCACCTCATCTATATCAGACAGCTTTAAATGGGCGTCTGACATACTTCTCTGAACGGATTTTTTTATTTTTTCAAATAAATCAAAGCACCTGCTTTCATATTCCTTTGTATCCATATGACAGGTAAGCTCATCCTCCTTATATTTAAATACTATATCCGCCTCTCCCTTATCTGAGAACGCAATCTTTGCTTCCTCCGCCGCCTTTCTAAGCCTAATCAAATCCTTCTCCGAGAGAGAATCCCTGTCAATCTCCTTCTCCTCAAGCACAGCGTCCTCAAGAATCCTTGTAAAATCCTCTCCTCCAAGGAAATTGTCTCCCGCTACTGCCCTTACCTCAAGAATATTCTCAAAAAGCTCAAGAACAGACACGTCAAAGGTTCCTCCTCCAAGGTCAAACACAAGAAATTTTGTGTTGCCGTGCTTTTCATACAAGCCGTAGGCTATAGCTGCTGCCGTCGGCTCGCTTATTATTCTGTCTACCTTAAGTCCTGCCAGCTCCCCCGCCTGTCTTGTGGCTTTCCTTCTCTTTTCATCAAAGTAAGCCGGCACGCTTATTACAGCCTCCGTAACCTTCTCGCCTAAGAAGCTTTCCGCATCCTCCTTAAGAGCCCTAAGGACAAATGCCGACAGCTCCTTTGACGTATATTCATAATCTCCAAGCCTGTATTTCTTATCCGTACCCATGGTACGCTTAAATACACCTGCGGCATTTAAAGGATGAAGATAGCCGTATTCCTTTGCCGTCTCTCCCACAGACACCTTTCCCTCTTCGTCCACGCTTACTATTGACGGCGTAAGATGCTTTCCAAGCCTGTTTGGAATAATCTTTGTTTCACCATCCTTAAAATATGCCGCCAGACTGTTTGTCGTACCTAAGTCTATACCTATTATCATTTCTATCTCCTAAATTATTTATTATATTTACAGCCTTGCCCTTGCTATCTTATAATTTGCAAAGCTATCCATAATGCCGTTGTCCACGGCTGCCTGATAATACTCATAGGCAAGCTTTTTATTTCCCTTTGCCTCATAGTATATGCCAAGAGCCTGAAATCTCTCCGTACATATGCTTATGGTGCAGAAGGAGCATAAATCCTTTGCTTCAAAATCCTTAATAAGCTCGTCCGCCTTGTCTGTCTGCCCTGTACATACATAGTATATAATAACCTTGCACATATTTTCAAGTCCGTCGCTGTAATCTGCCAGATAATGACCTATAGGAGTTCTCCTCCTGTCATTGCCGTAAAAAGACTCTAAGCCAAAATCAAAATCCTCTGCCAGCTCCTTTACTCTTTCCCCGTCATTTATATCCCATGCAAGAGCCATGGCCTCGGCTATACTTCCTATATTTTCATAGTAAGGCCTTATGGCGTCTGTTTCAAGCTTCTCTTTAAGCCACTTAAGCTTTGCATCATAAAAATGCTCTAAATTGCCGAAATCATATATCTGCATATTCATCATTTCAGTTTTAAGCTCTGCAGTCTCGTACTTATTCATGGCGCTCCTAAGCTCCTTTACCACAGCCTTTCTTTCCTTATCGGTTTTTGCCGCCGCCCTTTCAAGCTTAACCTTGTTATACACATACGCCTTTTCACTATAAGATTTTTTCTGCACATCATTAAGAACTCCTTTTGCTTCCTTATACATCTTACGTCTCTTATACAAAAGCTTTAAGGATTCTGCAAGGTCAAATCTGTCATCCTTATCGCTGCACTTATTTATACCCTCATTATACCAGTAAACCGCATTGTCATAATCCTTAAGCTTCTCGTATATTAATCCCTTAAAGTGGCATTTGTAATAGCATTTGCTCTTTTTATCAGAAAGAAAGTCTGTATATTGAAGGGCTGAATTAAAATCTCTCTTATAAATATATGTTCTTACAAGCTTTACATATATTTCTTCCCTGTTATCTATGCCTAAATCATTCTGTTCATCCGCTGCTTTAGCTGCCTGAAAATCCTCATTCAGCGCCGCCTTAAGATTATCTATGGCTATATCCCATTCATCTACAACAACCGCCGCATCCGCTATCTTTATATGACATAAAAGCGCCATCTTCGGCTCTCTTTCCAAATATAGCTTCCAATATTTCATCACATCATAGTGACCGCCCCTGTCCAATAATCTTCTTGCATGATTATCATATATCATTCCCAGCCACTTATATATATTTGTATTATTTCCTGCCGCAGCTATAGCCTTTTTAACAATTATCTCAGCCCTTGACCACTGACCAGTAAAATCATAGCACTCTATCATGTCAAGATATACGCCTGCTGCCGGCTCGCACATTTTTTCGTATTTTTCAAGCATCTCTAAGGATTTTCTATCCTTGCTTATTCTGTATACATCCGCAGCATTATATATGTATCTCCGGCTTTTGCAAAGCGCCGCCGCCTTTACTGCCGGCTCCTTTATCTCGGCTATGGTATGCTCATTTTCATTATCATTCATTTTTATTGTTGATATCATATAATACAGCTCTGCAAGAAAACGCTTGTCTGCCTCCTGCATGGTTTTTTCGTCCTGCTCATCTATAGCCTTTTGTATAAGCTTAAGATATTTATCATCTGCTTTTGACTTCTTATTATTTTTTGAGTTTTCATTTTCTGCCGATTTTTCCTGCATATAATTCATCTTAAGCTCAAGAACGTTAAGTCCGAAGCTTTCAACTCCCTGCTCCTTGGCCTTCTCTAATATATTTTGAGCGTCAGTCTCCTGATGGTACTCTAAAAATACCATTGCCCCATACTCATACCCACGTATATATTCAGGATACATATCTGTTATCTGATAAAATAAATCTATTACCTCCTGCGCGTTTGCAGTCTCATAGGCGGCTTCAAGCCTTACTGCCAGCGCCGGAAAATATTCTGGAGCAAGCTCTACAGCCTTTTCGCTTATTTCATAAGCCTTTCTGTACTCATTCTGCATCATGGCAAGGTTTGCCATATTTACCTTTGGCTCACAGCTGCCCTCTGCAAATTCATCTGACTTTTCAAATGCTGTCATTGCTCTGTCAAGAAATCCTGCTTTCTTGCTTTCCCTTACGGAAAATGACTGGTTTACAATAAGCTTTCCCTTGTAGCTGTAAGCCGATGACAGCTCATTGTTGCATGCGCTTACCATATGACCTTCGTTTGCAAGCTCATATTCAAGTTTTTCCATTTCATCCCCGGAAATATTATTATCGCTTATTTTTTCCTTAAGCTCCTCTATTTTATTTTCAGCTTCTTTTTTTCTGTTAACAAGAACTTTAATCCACTTCTCAGTTTCCGATATTGCTTTATCCAAGCTTCTCATTGCCCCGTAAATAGAGCTTAATGTCTTATGATATGTAAAAAGCTTTTCCTCATATATTTCATTGCCTGTAAGAAATTTTACGGCATCCTCATTCCTGTTTCTCCTCATATAGGCATATGCAAGGGCGTCAACTGTATTTACATCCTCTATGGGCTTGTCAGAGGCTCTAAGCTCCTCCTCGCACTTTTCTATAAATCCGTAATCTGCCTTTTCAAGCATGGAGCGAATTTCCTCATTCTCACTGTTTGCAAACGCTGAAAGATATATGACTGCATCCCTGAAATTATTGTCCTCCAAGGCTGCAATGCCCAGATACCTCTTTACTACGTTGTGGTCAACGCCGTCGTCATCCATTCTCTTAAATACAGTCAGGGCCTCCTCCTTATGACCGCTCAGCCACAAAAGCTCACCGCCGCTGGATTGATTTTTTATACTGTATTTATATTCCTCCGCATCCACAAGCTGCTTTGCTCTTTTGTATGCCTCCTCATAAAGTCCCTTGTTTATATCTGCATAACCCTTTACAAGCTCATAGTATGGATGGTAGATATTAAGCGCGTCCATTTTAGCTATTTTACTGTCTACATCGGAAAAATCCCCTTCATATATCTGATTTTCCAATTCAAATAAGCCTCTTATAAAGCTGTCGTAATCTGCCGCGTCATCACCCTTAAACCACTCATAGGCAAACTCATTTTCATCATTTACGTCATTTATGCAATTAATCATATAGTCTACAAAGCCCTGAGGCAGAAATTCTATAAACTCGCCTGCATTCTCCACTATATCGTATCTTTCGTTTAAAAGCCTGTATACGGCGTTGGTCAGCCTGAAATTATCCATAAGGTATGTAAACAGATATTCCTTTACCTGCTCTGCATACTCTAAGTCTGAAAATATATCCTGGGATAAAAATTCACGCCAGCACTGGGCGTCTGTTCTCTTTGAAAAGGTGTTATATATTGTCTTTAACTGACTGACAAAATGACCGAAGGGTGTGTCTCCATAATCCTCCTCGTCTTTTTCGTCTGCGCCTCTTGCATACTCCAGAGCCGCCTCATACGCTTCACGCAGCAGCTTAAAGCCCTCAGGGTTGTCCTCGGGATGATTGTTTGCCAGCTCCATTCTGTAAGCGCTTTGAATAACGTTTTCATCCTTTGTCTCGCTTATTTTTAAAATTCCAAATATCTGTTCTGTTGTCATTTTTTCACCTCATATCTGCATGGCTATATGTGCATAAAGTGCACTTTGCACTTAGCGCATCTTGCACTTACAGGTCTGCTGACGCCATGCTTACGCAAACCTGTAATTTTTTTCTTCCTGCTCTTACGATTAAAGAATATATTTATTATAATCCAAATTTATAAATCAAGCTACCATAATTTTCATAAAAATATTTATAGAAAATATTTATGTGACAATTTCCTGCTTAACTGCTTATTATGAATTGCTTCCTTGTCAAACGGACGCTATAAAAGACACCGGCAATATTCTGCCGATGCCTTCTTAAAAAACACGTAATTTTTTTTGTATTTGAGCAGCCTTACTATAAACTTCACGGCACATATCAGTTCTCCAAAAAGCAAATTTCAAAAGTCCTTCCCTATCTTCGGAATCAGTTGTCAGGTACTGAGGATATCCGTATTTACTTCTTGCTAGCTGAAATAAATATACATATGGCATAGCCTCCAAATCTCTTTTTTTAAGTTCTGAATACTTCATATATTCTCTTACATATTCGCAAAATTCTTCTATATCTATCTTAGCTTTGTTTCTGCAATATTCAGACGTCTGCACGTATGAGCGCATTACCTCCCATACCTTAGGCAATATCCTTGCACTGGAAAAATCTATAACTGCTTTTATATGGCCATTTTCACATATTAGCTGACACCCCTGATAATCTCCATGGGTTGACGTATACGTTATTCCCTTAAAATATTCTTTAAATTCATTTCCTTTGGATAAGAGCTGCTGCTTATAAATCAAATCATTCTTTATTTTTTCATAGTTTTTATCTGATTTATGATTTTCAAGTATTTCTAAAAGCTCTGCATATTTTTTCTGTTCATTTTCTACTGAAAAGGAATTTAACCATTCCTCTCCCATATCTTTAGGCAACTTATAATCGCTAAGGCTTTCGTGTATCTTCCCTAACATTCCTGCGGATTCTAACATAAGACTTTTTGGAAAATCATTATATCCGTAAGTTACGCCGTCTATATATTCTTCTATGCAAATCATATGATTTTTGTATATAATAAACAGCTCTCCGTCAGCAGCTTTTATGTATTTAGCTGTGGGAATGTCTCTATCTGCAAGATAATTGACAATTTTGGCCTCACGAACTATATCCTCACTGCTTATATCGCTTTGAAACTCCTTTAGAAAATACCTTTTCTCTCCGTTGCTTACTCTGTAGCAATTAGCTGTTCCCAAGTTTATTTTTTCAACTGCGTCAACAGTTATTCCATAATAAATATTTAACAGCTCTTTTATACTCTCTGTTGTAAGTACTGTATTTTCCAGCGCCATTTTCTCTCTCCTGTAATATATTTTCAATATTATTTAAATTACATAAACTAATATAGCTTTGCTTCTTAAAACTCTGGCAGCTCCACAAATACCAGCTTTTCTCCGTCTGCTATTCCGCCGTACAGCTTATTGTTATATTGTCCGGTATTTGTATAATGCTCTATAACATAACGTGCAGTAAAAGGCATTTCCAAGGTCTTTAGCTGACTAAGCTTAAACCATTTTAACACGCCTTCATCCGAGGTCAGTTTCATATTATTACCATTTGGCAGCTTTGCAAAAAAATAATAATTTTGTCTTATTTCTCCTTTTGTTCTCCGTAATGACACATAACGCAATTCCAAGTCTGTTATCATATCTTTTGTAACAGCTAACTCCTCTTCCAGCTCTCTAAGCACACAGGCCTTTGGGTCGTTTAACTCATTTTCTTCAAAGTGGCCTCCTGCGCTGCCTACCCATACATTATTAACAACCCTTGAGCCTTGCCTGTATAATAAAAGCATCTCGTCATTACATATAAGATAAACAGACGTCATATTTCTTAGTTTTCCTATGTTATCCATAAGTCATTCTCCTTTTTGCCCTGATGCAGCCTGCTTCTTTTCCCTATGCGCTGTAATAATTGTATAACTATACCTATTAACCGTAATAATACAGTTATCAACGTTAATATACCAATTCTTTCCCTTTCTTGTAATGTCAGCATTATTTGATAAAATCTTTGATTTACACCAATTTACCACATCATCTGCAGCTAAAGAAAGATTTTTTTTAATCCTTGTTATACCTAAGGCTGTTGTATGCAGCTTTTCTATATTTAAAATTAATTCTTCAGGGCAATTTTGTTCGCAGCTATATAACAGCTCTCTCAGCTCCTCCTGTCTTTCGCTGCACTTATTCAGTTCAAAAATTGTCTGGATAAGCTGTGTTTTTCCTTCTTCCTTATCATTTTCTCCTGCGCCTTCAATACCTAACGCTCTTTTCAAATTATATTCAAGCCAGCCTGACATTCCGTCATAGCTACAATTTAATATGGCTTCCCAATTAACGCCGGCAATATTCATGCTCTGAACATATCCCTTCATAAGCTTTGACAGCTTATTATTGTCATATTTTCCTACGGGATTTACACACCAGTAATTTATAACCTCAATCAGCTCCTGAAAGGGATTCACATATCCCGCTGCCTCCCAGTCAATAATGAAGGGATTATTGTCCTTCCACATTACGTTTTTAGGGTCTAAATCCCTGTGACTCATTACCTGACGCTTACTAACCTCCTTAAAGCTTCCGGCTGACTGCCTGTCCCACTTTTTAAGCTTTGTCAGATTATCTCTTATAATTCCGGCATAATCTGCTTTTTGCTTTTCTGCCTCGTTAAGCAGATAATCCCAGTCAATCAATTTCCTTGCCTGACTTTCCGGCTTTAAGCCTTCAATATGTATATTGGCCTTATGAATTTTTCCTAATGCCAGGCCTATCTGCTCGCAGTGATTTTCCGTAATATCATCACCAAATACAGATTTTCCTTCAAGCCATTCAAAAACCATAAAGTAATATTCATCCAGCATAATTACACGCTTACCGTCAAATTCCTTTGCCCCTATTAAATTTATTTTATTCTTAAGCTCATTGGAAATCTGCTCTGAATGTATCATATTATTTAATACATTATCCCTTTTCATAATATTAGGATTTAATATTTTTACGGCGTATTCTCCCTTATCAGTTGCAACGCGATACATTTTATGCAGCAAGCCTCCCGTAACTGCTAACGGAGGCTTTATAACCCTTCCAAGCATGTATTTCCCGCATAGCTTTCCTATTATTAATTCAACATTCTCCATAATAATCCCCCATTCATATCACAGCCTTGTGTTGAATGCTTCCTATAAAATCTTTTCCATGCCTACCTTGTAAGGCTTTAATCCGCACTTCTCATAAAACCTCATTGCGCTTTCATTACAGCTCCACACGTTCAGGGTCACATTATAGCATTTATTTTCCCTTGCAAAATCAATAACCGAATCATATAGTATTTTTCCAATATGCCTGCCCCGTAAAGCTTCATCCACGCATAAATCATCAATATACAGTGTCTTAATATCCGTAAGAATGTTGTCGTTCTTATGCTGTATAAAAATACAAAAGGCATAGCCTAAAATGTTGTCCTGTTCATCGGCGGCTACTAAAACAGGGCGGCTGTCATCCTTAATTATCTCCTTTAGCTGTTCATTTGTGTATTTTCTTTCACCATATTTAAATAAATCAGGCCTGCCGTTGTGATGTAGCATATTAACCTGAAACAACAGTTTGTCAAGCTGCTCTATGTCCTTTTCCCGGGCTTTTCTTATAATCATTTTTATTTATCCTTTCCTGACAAAAGCAAATCTTCATGTCAAAAACAAATCTTCATGTATAGGCAGCAGCCGGCAGCTTTTATATCAGCTTTTCAAGCTCCACTGATAACATTAGCTTCATTTCTTCTAATTCCACGGAAGAAGGGCAATTATCCTTATTATACATTTTTTCCCTTGGATACCACCAGACCGGTCCCATTCCTTTATTTCCATAGCCTTCCAAATCTCCGCTTACTCTCGGAAATAAATGCCAGTGAAGATGTGTGTCTCCGTTTCCTAACAGTTCATAGTTCATTTTTTCTGCATTAAAGGCTTTAGAAACAGCCTCCGCTACAACCGACATTTCCTCCAGATATTTTATCTTTACAGACTGCTCTAAATGAAACAGCTCTAATTTATGCTCCTTACATAAAAATAAGGTATATCCCTTAAAATGCTGGTGGTCTCCCATAACGACATAGCCTGTTTTAAGCTCCTTTACAAAATAAGGATTTTTGCCCTCCCTAATCAGTTTAATTCTTTCACATACAAGACACATATGCTTACCCTCCGTATATTTACAATAGCATTATTATATCATTGCAAAATTACATTGTAAATCAGAATTCATGCAAAGTATTCAGGTAATAGTTTGCATATAATATATTAGTTTTTGGCAGATAACCCTGAATAAGACGAAGCTTCTTTTTTCCGTCATATGGCGGAACGCAATAATTTTATACTTTTTCATTGTCCGCCTGCTTTTAATCCCGTATCACAGGCATATACGCATGGCCTGTCTTATGTTCAGGAGTATCATACACCTCCAGTTCCTGCGCCCCGTTTTCAGCCATTCTAAAGCCATGTGCAGGCATAAAGAAGTTCCTTATGTATGAAAATAATTCCCAAACCTCACATTGCTCCTTTGCAATAAGACCTGCCGCCTCCTTATCTGTATATACCTTTATATATAATGATTTTGGCATGATATATACATCGACGCCGTCAGGCTGTTTTTCAGTTTCCACTTCCCTCACAAATCCAAAAGCCCTTGTTTTTTCATTAAGCCAGAAATTAACGCTTAAATTTATATCAGTAACGGGCAATATTGCCTGCCTAAGCAATTTTAAGGTCTCCTGCCTGTCTTTTTCTTTAAAGCTTTCTATTGCTGAATTAAAGCCGTCCATGTCCGCAAAATCCTTTGCGTAAATAATTTTTCCGGCAAGAATTGTTTCCGGTTTTTCTATTACCTTAAAATCTGCGCCGCCTACTTTAATGATTTCTATAATTTTTTCTATCTTATCCCCCTCAACATCCAGCAGATAATCTACGGAAACATGAAAAAGCTGTCCTATAAGCTTTAAATTATAAACATCCGGTAAACATTCCCCATTTTCCCACTTTGATACTGCCTGTTCGGAAACGCCCATACTAAACGCTACCTCTTTCTGGGTTAAATTCCTTTTTCTGCGGACAGACTTTAATCTGTTCCCAAATTCCAGTTGACTAAACATATATATTTCCTCCTCTTTTTTATAGTACAAATATATATTTTATACATTAAAAATGCAACTGTATATAAGCTTGTGTAAAATCATTTTAACCCAACCACAGGTTGTATCCTCTGTTTATATGCAAATATCTATTCCGAAAGCCGAAACGATAGCACAGCTTTATTGCAGTTTTTTCAATATAGACTTTCAGACGCTTTGATGAAACATTTGATTTTCCGACGAAAAAAATTAGCTCCAGCAGCCTGATTCACAGACTGCCGGAGCACTATCAAAAGGAATGTCACATTATTTTTGCGACGTCATATCGAAAGTAAATATATCTAAATGTATTATCTAAGTTAAGCTTCTAGTTTGTCGATTAATTCTATAAACCAATCTTTATGTTTGTATGCATCAAAGCAATCCCAATTCAATTCTTCCCTGAGCGCTCTTTTAACCTGCATATTATCAGACGGTGCAGCCGCTGTCATCCAACCGCACACTAACGGATGTGTAAGCGCGTGAGATTTCACCGTCATTGATTTCAAGGCACATTCTGCAGCGCGGGACAGATGATATCTTATAACATTTTCATCATTTTTCAAAATCACTTCATCCTCTGCAATACAGCGGTGCAAAATGCAAAGCTGCTGAAGAGATTCATATCCCATATCATCGTTCGGATATGCGATTTCAAACATATCCGCAGCTGCCTTATTAACCCTTTGTACATATTCTTCTCCGTAGCGTTTCACGCTGCATGTATTAAGTCTCATTGCCATATAGAAAAGTGTTTCCATATACCAGTGGTTTGCAAAACTAAATGTTTCTAAAAGCCAGTCTTCTTCATCGTGTATCTGCATAAACAGCATTTCCTGGCAATGATTGAGCTGATATGCCTTTCGAGCCCACTTGTCCGCTTTTTCCCTATTACCGTTTGCGTAATATGTTTGCGCCACTTCTGTGATTGCCTGACCTTTGTAATAGCTGCTGTAGCCATCCGCTGTATCAGAATTGTAGATTTCCGTTCCAAGCTCTATTATCTCGTTTTGATACTTCACTTTGTCGGTGTCAAAATATGTGGACATCAGCATTTCTTTTATGCGGATATCGTTAGGCAGCTTTTTGTTAGCTTCAAGCCATAAAGGTATAAGTTCTGCACGTTTCCCATCGCGGAAAAGTTTTTCTGCTTTGAGACTGCATTCTTCAAAGTATCTGTCCTCATCGATTTGTTCTACCTGCAGTAACTCATCCACGGTTATGCCGAAATATCGTGCGATTTCAGGCAGCAGCAAGATGTCGGGAGAAGTCACATTGTTTTCCCACTTGCTCACCGTTTGAAATGAAACTCCTAGAAATTCCGCAAATTTCTCTTGTGAAACATTTTTTGCTTTTCGCAATTCTTTCAATTTATTTGACAAACTGATTTTCATATAGGTTACTCCTTTTTTTTGTAGCTACGCTTTTATTATAAAACATATATAACGACAAACAATAACCTATATTTCTAGTTTTTTGCGATACACTCAACTATATTTACAGTTTTTCAATTAAACCAGTTATGAAAAAGCATTGTGCTCTTGACAAAAATGCAGCTGCATATAAGCTTATATAAAATCGTTTTAACTCAACCACAGGCTGTATCCGCTGTTTATATGCAAATATCTATTTCTGAAGTGTCAACAGAAATCTCTCCTTCCATTTCACCGGAAACAGACACGTCTACAACGGCTCCTGCGCTGTCTGTTCCTATGCTTTCTCCCCTGATACTGTCTGCCTTTTCCTCACGCTCCCTAAGCTTAAGCTTCTCCAGTTCCGCTAATACAAGCCTTTCAGAAGAGTTTACAAAGGAATTGCTTTGATTCGTACCCCTTTTTCCTATTTCATATGAATGATTTGCCTCGTCAATTTTTGTACGCTCCTCATTACGGTGCCGCCTGCTTTTTCTCTTAAGCAAAAGCTCCTGCTTTTTTAACATAAGCTCCTGCTTTTTAACTGACCTTTTACCCTTATTATATTCTTTGGACAAGGACTCCTTTTCTTTTTTATGCTGATGTCTTTCCGTTTCCTCTTCCTTTAGGTTATGCATTTTTCTCTGGGCGCAATTAACCATTTTATCAGCATGCCTGATAGCATTCATTACCTCTGTTTTGTCATACTGTCCTGTTGCAGACGCTGACATCATATCTGTCAGACGGCTTCTTGCCATCATAAGAACTGATGCGGCAGCCTGGGAGGTATTGGCATTTAAAAGCAATGCTGCAATTTCCTTTGAATTATATTTTAATTTTTTCTTTGATTTATTTTTATTTGACCCGGTTCTTCCCATTCTCCTCTCAGACTGTCTTAACTGCCTTAGCTGCTCCGACATTCTGTCTGTAGGTGAAGACGAAGAAATCGTCTGCTTTTGTATCATAGCTCCCCCTCCTGTCTTTTGAATACATTTTTCTACTGCTAAAACCCATTGATATTACAGACCAGTCTGTGATTCCTTTCAGGTAAAATGTGAAAAATATATATAGTTTTTCAATATATTATATCGGCTTATATTAGAATTTGTTTGAATTAAATTCTTCTGTATTTATAATTTTTCGTATTGTCCCAAAGCTCGTTTCCGGTCTTTTACATTCTCCATTCTGACATAAATAATATGCGCACCCTTCCCGTGGTATGGGATAATCCTTTGTATACGGCGCTATATCAACAAGTTCCATGGCATTTTCTTTTGTTTTAAGTATTAATGATAAATTAAAATCTGTATTTTCTGAAATATATTCTGCCACTTCCTTCGGAATCCCTCCTTCTGCCGTGACACAAACCAGCTCTTTAGACGGGTAAAGGGCTTCCATTAATGCCACAAGCCCGAGGCTGTGACCATAGGGATATTTTCCCATTGCTCCTGCAATAAAGTAATTCTGTGTTTTCGAGGCTTCCTTCCATCTTATGTCCCCCGTATACCTTGAAAGTCTGCCTAAAAATACTGCCGCCGCTGAATTTCCCGAAGGAACTGCTCCGTCATAGGTCTCCTTAGGACGTGAAATTAATTTTTCTCCGTCTGACGGGGTAAGATAATATCCGCCCGTTTCCTTATCCTTAAAAAATTCCTCAAGCTGCTCTCCTCGAAGGACTGCCTCCTTTAAATATGACGTGTCAAAGGTCAGCTCATAAAGCTTAAGAAGCGCCAGTCCATAAACCGCATAATCATCAAGGCTGCCTTCGCAGGCTGCCTCTTTGTCACGCCATCTTAAAAACAGTCTTCCGTTTTCATCTGTCATTCTTTCTGCGATAAAGCTTCTCGTATCTTCTGCCGTCTTTTTATACCTTTCATCATTAAAAATTTGTCCTCCCATTGCCATTGCTATAATAGCCCACCCGTTCCATGACAGTATAACCTTATCGTCCCTGTGAAGCTGAGTCCGTTCTTTTCTGTAACGGTAAAGCCTTTCCCTGCTCTCCTTTGTTTTTTTGTGTATTATTTCCCATTCTTCCTGTGCTTTTTCTTTATTAAAGCTTTCATTTTTATCCTTCCATGCAATTAAATTTGGAATTGATTTTCCGTCAAAATTCCCATTATCTGTAATGTCATAAATGCTGCAAAATTCCTTTCCCTTTTCACTCCCCAGAACATCCATAATCTCATCCGGCGTAAAATAATAGTATTTTCCCTCAACGCCTTCGCTGTCTGCATCCTGTCCACAGAAAAATCCACCATCCTCCCCTTTTAATTCCCTCATCATATAATCAAGAGTCTGCCTTGCAACAGCCTTATAAAAATTATCCTTAGTAAGCTGATAAGCTTCCATATATGCAATAGCTAAAAGGGCATTGTCATAAAGCATCTTCTCAAAATGAGGAATAAGCCATTTACTGTCTGTGGAATATCTTGAAAAGCCTCCTCCTATATGGTCGAAAATCCCGCCCACTCCCATTCTGTACAGGGTGTTTTTTACCATAGAAAGAAAAGCGTCATTTTTCCTGACCTTTCCGTATCTCATTAAAAACATAAGATTATGTGGAACCGGAAATTTCGGCGCCTGTCCAAAGCCTCCATACTGTTTATCATAATTCCGGCTTAATATATCAGCCCCTATCTCAAGCAGGGCTTGGCTTGGCGTTCCTGATACCTGTTCTTGTTCTTCCCTGTGAAAAATACTTCTCACAATATCAGCGCCTGCATTAAGCAAATCCTCCTTTTGATTTTTCCACATAAAAGCAATTTTCCGTAAAATGTCCATTAACCCTGCCTGACCGTACAATGAATTTCTCGGAAAATATGTTCCCACAAAAAAAGGATTCTGCGACGGTGTGAGAATAACCGTAAGAGGCCAGCCTCCCGAGCCTGTAACAGCCTGACATACATTCATATATACTGCGTCAATATCAGGGCGCTCCTCCCTGTCTACCTTTACCGCAATATATTCCTTATTAAGTATTTCCGCAATCTCATTATTTTCAAAGGACTCATGGGCCATTACATGACACCAGTGGCAGGTAGAATAGCCTATACTTAAAAACACAGGCTTATCCTCAGCTTCTGCCCTATCAAACGCCTCCTTACACCAGGGATACCAGTTTACAGGATTTTCTGCATGCTGTAATAAATATGGGGATTTTTCGTTTATAAGATGATTCATGGTTTTCTCCCTTTCTAAAGCGCCCCGCGGCAGCGGCGCTTATAAATTCGGCTGTGCCGAATTTTTGGTGGTATACCGCTATACTTTCGCTTATATTATTCCCCATTTTATATAAAATATTTCCGCTGTAATTCAATCCTGTTCTTCTGGTTTTAATACAAAAACATCCTTATTTCTATGGATATTAATAATGAGGCTGCCACAATATATTTAATCATTGCGACAGCTCCGTTATTTTTACATTAATACAATTGTCTTTGCAGACTAACTTTTATTTTTTACTGCTTCTTTTGACCGGACGCAATATCTCATACCCTATCACCTCCGGATAATGCCGCTGATAATCATTACATAGCTCCTCATTCCATTCATATCCGTTTTTTTCAGGCTCATAATTCCATGCAAGATTCTCTACTTTTTCCATTACCTCCCCATTATCCTTGAGATAGTCAAAGGGCGGATGAAAAAACACTATATAGTCACTGGCAGGAAGCTCTCTGCACTCAAATTCCTCAGGTATTATACCGTCATAGTCACTTGGAACTCCAAATCCATAAAAATAACCTTTTTTTCCATTCTCCCAAAACCATCCGGCAGTGTGAGGAGTTACAATAGTGTGAGATACATGACTCATGCTGTCAATAATTCCACATACTTTATCACAGTCATGTTTTTCCCAAAACTTTCCGTAATCCCCGGCGTTTATATCAAATATACCTATATATTTATGGGCGGGAATATGTTCAATTCTTGTATGTGGCTCTGTTAATATTGTTTTACTCATAGTAGGCTCTCCTTTGCTTATATAATGTTCAGGAAAGAAAACAACCTGTTTGTTTGAAAGAGCAATAGGGATTGGATTTTTCCTATATGCTGCCGGCGTACAGCCGTAAGCATTCACAAAGGCTCTCGTCAGGGCTTCCTGTGAGGAATATCCGTACTTAATGGCTATATCTAATATCCTGTCGTCTCCATCTCTGATATCAATGGCAGCCCTTGCAAGCCTTCTTCCGGCAATATAGCTTTTTACGGTCATTCCCACTATATTCTTAAACTGAGCGGAGCAATAATAAGGCGAATATCCAATCTGCTTTGACATGTCCAAAAGTGATGGATTATCCGTCAGATTTTCTTCAAGCCATTCAATCATTTTTTGTATTGCCGCATTCCATTCATACAATCTGTTCCTCTCCTTTCTCATACAAGATAGCAGAAAATTCACATAAAAATCTTGATATAAGTTGCAAATTATTTTTTTTATTTAATTGGCAATGGCTTTGACTGTATTCAGGCTGTTTACCACACTTTAACCGGAACTGCCTCCGTCTTTTCAATACATAAGCTAATCAAATTAAACCAGCTTTTACATTTATCAAGTATAATTGCATCTGATGTAATAACACATTCCTTCTCCTGAAGAGTTTTATCCACGTCATTAATAACATTAACGTCAAGCTCTGTATTATGGTTTTCCCATATATTCTCTATAAGGCTCTTCAATCGTCCGGAGTTTGATACAGGAGCGTCTAAATAAAAAACCGCCTTTTTAATTTTTACCCGCTCTAACGCATCAGCGATAATTTCAACGGCCTTTTGTGTCTCATTTATCAGCCGGTATGTTCCCCTTAAGCCTGCTAAATCACGGATTGTCCCATCCATGCACCTTAAAAGCAGAGAGCGGCATAATGCAATTTCCAAGGTTATAATTGTATTAAAGCCGTCAATATGAACTGTTTTATCCACTAGCTCATCTGCCGCACATTCCTTTTCCCGACGCAGACAAAGCTTTTCGTCAGGTGAAATACTGCGCACTAGTGCAAGTCTTTGCCGCTCTGATAATAAAAAATGATTTCCCACAAATACGGAGGCTCCTTTAATATTATATCCTTCGTTTATAAGATACCTGATATGTTCCGCCGCTTTTCTTAATTTATCTATGGATTCTCCATAAAATTCCTTTTCATCATGTGCCCCGCCGCCTCTTTTTAATTGTTTATTTTCCATTTTCATCCACCCCGTCTGTTTCCAATGTAACTGCATCATCCTTACTTTTGTCAGGCCTCATAAAATAGCTTGTTGAAACCCTGAAACGCAGATTACTTCCGGGCATTTTCAGCCTTTTGGGCATACCGTACGAATTAGGTCTTCCTCCTGTTTCTGTCCCTATAATTTTTGCTATTCCATTGTCCTTTAAGGTAACAGCAAAGGTTCTTGCGCTGCTGAAGGTATTATAGGAAACCTTACAAAACATATTGTCAGGAAAGCATACAGGTTTCCTTTTGTTTATTACAAGCTCCTGTCTGTTTGTAATCTGTCTTGCCTCTCCTTCGGAATAATCTATCATTTCATATCTTTTAAAGCTGTCTGTATTTGTGTATGTAATAAACTCATCAATAACAGCAGAATTTCCTCCCATATTCCGGCTTAAATCCAATATAAATAATGTTATATTTCTCTCTCTGCATAGTCTTGCAGCCGTTTCAAGCGTTCTTTTATATTGCTCATTAAAAATACAGGCATTCAAATGTAAAATCATTTTATTGTCTTGTATTTCATAGTTTATAAACTCACTGTCGTCCGGAAAATCAAGAAAACCATTATAATTCTTAAAATAAAACCGCTTTTCTATCCTTTCGCCGTTTACCGAAAATAGAACGTCGTAGCCATCCTTAACTCCAAACAAATAATTTAGACTCATTTCACTCAAAAGATGATAATTTTGATATGGATACATAATCATTCTGCTTTTTACCAGATAAGGATTTTCATGGGGTATCCTTTTAGACATTAATAAAATCAAATCTTCTGCTGTTTTTCCATTTATGCTGATAATTTTTGCATTGGCAGGTATTTCATCATAACTCTTGCCAAGAATCAGACTGCCATCGCGCTCATCCCATCTTAAGCATAGAGGAATACAAAAATCCTGCGCTGAATAGGGCATTTCAATATTCGTGTGACCATCCATAAAAAAAACGGTTAATTCTGTTGCAGCGTTTACAAGACTGTCATAGGAGCATACCTTATCTGCCTTTGACCGGTATAATTGTATAAAGTTTCTTTTTAGCCCTTCATCTCTATATATAGCCGGATGATGCAGCAGCGCTTCGTATAAAAATTTAAAGTCCTCTTTAAAATAAGCGTCTTCCATTTTTCTTCTCTCCTATTCTTCTTTATTATCTTACAGCCGTACCCACGTTTTATGTACATTTATGGCAATTACTTAAAAATTATGTTTCAGTAATTTATCCGGTTTTACATTTGACAGCTTATTTATGATACGGCTCATTCATAAGTATCCTATAGCTTCTGTATATCTGCTCTAACAGAATTACCCTCATAAGCTGATGTGGAAATGTCAGCTTTGAAAAGCTTAGCTTAAAGTCCGCTATACCGCTTACTTCATTTGACAGTCCGAGGGAGCCTCCTATTATAAAAGCTATATGCCCCTTTCCCGATATACCTATCTGGTTTATTTTCTGCGAAAGCTCGACTGAATTAAACATTTTTCCTTCTATCTCCAAGGTTATTATATACTCGTCTCCCTTAAGGCTTTTTATTATTCTCTCACCCTCTTTTCTTTTTATATTTTCCTCCTCTGCAGGGCTTGCATTATCAGGCGTCTTTTCATCTGCAAGCTCTATAATATTCAGCTTTGCGTATCTTGATAATCTCTTTGAGTATTCTTCCACTGCCATTGTAAAGTATTTTTCCTTTAGCTTTCCTACCGTTATCAATGTTATCTTCATTTTATACCTCGTTAATTATTTGCTTTTATATATAATTCAGCCTGTAGTCTTAAGAATTGCAATTTAACAAAACATATTTTTTTATAACACAATTCTTGTAGTAAAGCTAAATCTATTGTATACTATCGTAGTAATTATTGTATCATACGTTTTTTTTAGGTGCAATATAAACTAAAAACAAAGGAGATTACAAAAATGGCATGGTGTCCCATATGTAAAGCTGAATATGATAACAGTGACATTTGTCCTGACTGCTCTGTTGATTTAATTCCTGAAAATGAAAAGGATTACACAGATATTTTTACCTTTCCGGATGAAGAAATATCCTTAAATATTTATAACCATCTTATGGAATTAGGTTTTGAAACCGTTCATTACTATTATGATTCAGATGATAAGGTATTTCATATTATATGTGAGGAGTTTGAGGCTGATGATGCAGGGAAGCAGATATATTTCTTTATTACTGATAATTTAAATGATACGCTTACTCCGTCCGAAAAAGCCGCCCTATCTGAATTTACAGATAATATTTTTAATGAGAATGCTGACCGTGAAAATATTTCTGCGTATGTTTCTGCAAAAGACAAATATGCCGATGTTCATTCCTCTGCTTCAAGCCTTCTGATAGTAGGATTTATAGGACTTATTATACTTGTGCTTGACTTAACGGGAATATACAGATTTCCTTTCTCAGGAACCTCACGTATTCTTTTTCTTGGAACCATGGGTATTGTATTTGTGTTATTCCTCATTTCCGGTATTGTTTCTCTAAGAAAGGCCAAAGCGCTTTCAGCTATGATTTCACATGAGACAGACCTTGAGAAAGAGATTACGGCATATATTACGGAAAAGCTTGATTTATCTCCTGCCGACGGCAGTATTGATGAAAATGCTTCTGATGAGGAAAAGTATCTTGCAAGGACTGAATATATACAGGGTATGGTGAAGAAAGCTTATCCTGATGCTGACGAGGCCTTTATTGAGCATATTGTTGAAAAGGCTTATGATGATATTTTTTAGGTTATAAAAAAACTGCTCCATGGATTGTTTCTTTCCATGGGGCAGTTCTTTTTACTATAACGTATATGTTTTATTTCCATTTTAGAATTTTTGCTTATAAATATGTACTTACAATAAATATTAAGCTGCGGATTTTTAAACTCCACATATGTTATTTCCGTTTATTTTTCTCATCCTTGCTAAGAAAGCCTGTAATTACCAACACTATTCCTATAATTGGCGATATTCGCCCTATTATATCGGTTATATAGAATGTAATAAATCCGGCAATAATCATATCAGAAATTGAAATTCCTAATAATATAAATGCGATTCCTAAAAGCATTAATTTCATAAACAGATATCCTCCTATGTGGTTTTCACTCGTATTTTTTATCCTTTTTAAATGTTTCTACTACACATATAACAATTCCTGCAAGCATAATAAATACTGACAGCCAAAATATTTCAACAAGTTCGGTAATTACAAGAATATCACCCCATATGCATCTATGATGAACAGCATAAAAAGATGAAAATATTGTAATAGCTATAGATAAACCGATAACTGACAGCAATACACCAAGTATCATTTTTTTCATAATATAGATTTCCTCCTGTATATAATTCTATTTAAATACTGCTTTTAATTCTATAATCTTTCCACTGTATGTATATGGACTGCTATATTTATTTTTCTTTAATACTATTTCTTCAACTGATGTTCTGCAATTTGTTAGGCTTGTCGATTTTGTTACAATAGCAGGCTCAATCTTACGGCTTTGACCTTCTACAGGCTCTTCCGGCTTGACATACCATTCACAATATGCTTTCACCCCTCCTGCATGCATTTGTGAAAATCTCTCTATAACATCCATGGATGATGTTGAATATGTATTTGAAATTGAATTATTATAATTCACACTCAATGTTCCGCCATTGCTTCCCCCTGTTACTCCCATTCCAGCAGACAGAGAATATGTAGAACTTTTCTCCTTATCATCTAAAAATGCTGCTTCTACAATTGATGTATAAACATTGTTACTTCCTATTTTTACCGAATACTCGTCTACTCCCATATAGTTAACAGGTGATACATACGCAGAGGATAATATGTAATTGTAATATGTTTTTTTACCTCCCTTATCCCAAATTGAACCACGATAACAATATAATGTTGCACTTGTCTCCCCTAAATATTCTGTATAATTGCTATTATACAATCTGCAAACGGCTGTAACAGGCTGTATCGCCGTCTTTAATGACGGTATTTGAAACTCCAAACCATCACCTTCCTTGTTTTCAACCTCCAGTTCATTCAACTTAGTTTCAACTGCAAAAACCTCCTCCCTCTCTATTGTATCTAAAATGTTCTCTAAATTCTCCTGCCTTTCTCCCTTCTTTTTGCTTTCAGTATCTTCGCCTTCCGCTTGTGCCGAGCCTATAAAGCCCATAATAACTTCTCCGCCGTTTTCTGAGAGATATAAGCTGTCCATACTTTCCATCTCTGCCTCTACACTTGCTTTAATATCATTATATTTACTGTCAATATAATTTATCTCCTGTTGATTTTCTATATCAATAACAATGACTGTACCGTTTTCCAAAATCTCATTTACAGCCTTTTTATCCATAACTGCAAAATTTTCATAGTCTGTTTTAATTCCCTTACAGTCAGATAAATCCGTTCTATAGCTGTCGCTGAATACACTGTCAGAGCTGTAATAAAGCGTTTCGGATTGATTTTCACAGTCTATGGCCTCCAATACTATCTCCCTTCCCTCATTTTCAAAATCCATTTCCTCTGCATATGCATAGTAAGAATTATATGTACTAAATACAAAATACAATACCCCCAATGCACATGCTCCAACCTTTTTTACCATTTTTTCTCCTTTCGGTTTTAAATTTTTTTATAGAAAGTAACAAATTCAATGAGATAACTCAAAATAATCATATATCTCATTAATATCTGTTATCTTTTTACCATAGTAATTTGAAAAGCACTCCATAATATCTGTATTGCTTATATCCTTTTTGGACAAAATCAATGACACTATACCTGTTAACACCGGAGCCGCTGCAGACGTACCGTCATTACTTGAATATACCCTGTCTCCGCTTACTGTAGATACAATATTTTTCCCGGGAAGATATACGGTGTTTTCCAGCTCACTGTACATTTTTATTCCGCTTTTTGTATATGCTCCAACGGAAAGCACTTCGTCATAGCCTGCCGGATATCCGATTTTTTCGTCTGTATCGTTTCCTGCTGCCGCAACAATTACTATTCCGTTGTCATATGCTCTTTTTACTGCCAAATGTAATTTATCGTAGTCATTTTTAGTCATAACGCTTATATTTATAATATCAACTCTTTTGCTTATGGCATAATCAATCGCCTCAATCATTTTATCTGTATCTGCAATACCGTTATTATCTGAAATATCTATAGATATAATATCTGCTTTTGAATTTATGCCAAGCACGCCGTCTTCATCCTTTGGAAATCCGCTTATTATTCCGCACACAAATGTTCCATGCTCATTATCTGTATTGTTGTTCTTATCTAAGCCTGACACTGCATATTTATCTGTTACACAGCCTGCTAAATCAGCATGACTATCGTCAATTCCTGAATCAATAACCGCTATCATTACCTTATTGTCTCCTATATAATCAAGTGGATTGCCGCTTCCAAACAGCGCTTCTACATGCCATTGCAGCCTATGCTTAACATTTTTATTTTTACTTATGTAATAATTTAATAAGCATATTCCTATTGCTATTACACACAAGCACAAAATAAAAATTTTTTTCTTTTTAATACTTTTCTTCATAAATATTTTCCTTTCATTTTTTGTTTTTTTCCTATTTTACAGAAAGCAGCATATCCTTTGAATATTCCTGCAATTTCGCTGAATCCAATGAAACAGATACCCCTGCCTCGTTAATAATCAATCCATACTCTATATTTTCTAACACACTTGAACTATCATGCAAATATGTTATTGAAATTTTATTTTCTCCGTTTTCCTCCTTCTTTCTTGCATAAAACACTCCATATCCCTCATAATAATTATCACCCATAGCTATTCCGTTTGTAAAGCTATAGGCGTAACCATACTGACTGGCGTCAATCGGCTCATATATTTTGATATTCTTTACTTCAAAAGAATTTTTCAAGCAAACAACCTCTGTCTGTGCCGGCATACCGGGAATTATCTCCCATCCCTCATGCACTGCAAATCCAAAGCTGTCATTTTCTATTCCATATCCTGCTTTAAGCCATCTAAAGGACGGAAAGAACTTATACTGTTTTTCACCGTTATTTTCATATGAATAGCATATTATAGTTACGGAAATTAACTTATCTTCAAATTCAAAGCTATCCATATCTTCATAAATGTCGCCTCTTTTTATATCCTTTGCAATAAATGCAATTTGTTCATCCGAAATATCCGCCAATACCTCATCCGGTGTACCCTCATTTAAAAGAATTTTTTTATATCGTTCTAAGTCAGCTTTATTTATGCTTTTATCAGAATCTGACTGTTCCTTATCAGCTTCCATATCCTTCTTTTCACTGTAATTTCCTTTATCATATATCCTTAATATTACATATGACAATATTATTCCAATAATCAACAGCACTGGCAAAATCAGCCGGCTTTTTTTATTTTTTTTCATCCTATACTCCGCCTTTCTTCTCTATCATACTTCCCACATATTCCGCCAACTCCCCCACCGTAGTAATTTCCTTAAATGAGAGCTTGTCATCCTCAAATTTAAAGCCGTATTTCTCCTCAATCTCCACTATAACCTCCATATAGCTTATAGAATCCATTCCAATATCTGTTAATTTGCTGTCCTTTGTTATCTCCTCTCCCCTGTCTGCTTTTTGCTTTATAAGGCTTATGATTATTTTATTTATATCATTAACGCTTATACTATTACCATAACAGCCTGTACCTTCGCCGCCGGTTTTATTATAGCCCTGCATGCATAAGCCTTTTCTGTCTGCCTTTCCGCCAAGGGTAATGGGAAATTCCTCCATGCGTATATACCTGTATGGAATCATATATTCCGGCAGCTTCTGCTTTAAATAAGCTATTATTCCTCTTTCATCAACATTACATTTATCATCGCTTATATAATATGCCGCAAGTTCCTCCTTTCCCTCCCATACACATACAACTGCCTCCCTTATATTTTCTATCTCCATAATATAGTGTTCTATCTCCTCAAGCTCAATTCTATAGCCTCTGAGCTTTATCTGATTATCCTTCCTCCCTGCATACACGTACATTCCCCTGTCATTTATATATGCCAAATCACCTGTTTTATATAAACGTATATTATTCCACTCTGTAAACTGACGTTTCTGTGCCTCTGCATTGTTTTTATATCCATCACAAATACATTCGCCTGCTACGCATATTTCTCCTGTCTGCCCCATATGTACCTGCTTCATATTATCGTCCAAAAGATATATCCGGGAATGTTTTAAAGGACTTCCCAGATATTCTTCATCTGAATTTGTCAAATCCCCGCATATACAGCAGACCGTTGTCTCCGTTGGTCCATATATGTTTATTATTCTAAGTAAATTCTTTTCCTTCAGCCTTGCAAAAAGCTCTTTTCCTATCCTTTCTCCTCCAAGTGAAATACAACTTACCCCGTCAAGGCATTTAAAGCTCCTGTCCATTGTCCCTATGAGCCTCATCCTTGAGGGCGTTGCCTGTATAAAATCCACAGAATTTTCTTTTATAAGCCTTGACAGCCTCATTGGATTTTTCTGCTCGTCCTCTCCTGCCAGCACAATATCCATTCCAATATATGCAGAATATAAAACCTCTATCATAAACATATCAAACGTATAATCTGACATACATATTGTACATCTGTACTTTGTTTTAAGCATTTCACTAAAATCCTGAAGCCATTTTTCCAGCGCGTTTCTTCCAATCTGAACAAGCTTTGGCTCTCCCGTTGTTCCCGATGTGGGGATAATATATGCCATATGATTATTAAAATCCTTTATTTCCAAGCTTTCATATGTACAATTAATATCTAAATTCACTGCATTCTCAAATTCATATGATATATTTGTAATACAATACTTTGCTCCTGATAAGCTGAGTATATTCTGATTTCTTTCCCTTGGAGCATGAATGTCCAATGGGATAAAAGGTATTCCCACCTCATAAAGCGCATATATTGTCACAAGCATTTTAACGTTTCTCTCCATAAACAGCGCTACAGGCTCATTCTGCGCCAGTGGTAAGCCGGATAATATGCCTTTAATTTCGTTTTTCTGCCTTTCAATTTCGTCCTTTTCGCATCTTATGCCTTTAAAAATAATACAGCTCATAACCTCTCCATTCTTAAAACCGGCTTATCTGCTTAAATATTCGCAGCCGGTATAATTTTCAACAATATAATTAAGCATATCCAATGTGTCCTCCATATCCGCCTCATACTCATAGCTGACCCCACTGCCTAAAAAAATCCATATGTTTCCGTCCTCATAAATACATAAATCAATTCTTTGGTTTATTGGCTTCTGATTTAATTTTCATGTCAGCCATTACATAAATATATTAAAAAATTATCTGCCGGCATAATATCTATTCCTTACTGTAATCTGCACAATATATTACGTATATTGCTCTCCTCCATACCCTTTACCGCATATGCCTCATCTCTTATCCTTTCAAGCTCCTCCTGCTGTCCCGTCATGCCTGCCCTTAAAAGCTTAAAAAATAAATTATTCCACCTATCCGTTATCCCGTCAAATTCCTTAACATATATATCACTTAAGCCTAACTCCATAAGCTTCTTCTTCACAACATATCTGTATGAAATTATCCCCTTAAGCTTAACCTGATAATTAATTTCCCTGATTATATAATCAAGCTCCTCTCTGCTTTCCCCTAAGCAGCTTACAATATCATCAAACAGTGACGTTACGGCATCTATACCCTGCCTTGTACTTCTAAACCATTTTCTTTTTGGCCTTATGTATTCCTCAAACGCCCTAAGAAGCCTGTCCCTGCTGTCTCTCTTTATCCTTTCCCTGTCTGTTTCATAAAGCTTTTCCTTATCAAAAACTATGTATTCGTATCTCATTGCCTCCCATGCCGACATCAATTCATCTCCGGTAATTTGTGCAGCAATATTTTCTCTTTTTAATGACGGTATGGCGCAATCGCTTATAATATATCCCCCGTTATTACCTCCTATTACATTTATCCAGTGGGGCGATGGCGGTGAGTTATGATATACGCTGTGATAGCTTAATCTGCCTGTATTTACGCGCACTGTCAGGGGAATATCTTTACCTATGCAATATTCCGCCATTTTAACCGCCTCTTCACTGTCAGACATAAAGCCATTTTTACAGGGAATTTTATATTTTTTAATAAATTTTCCGCCTGCCTCATAAGCCTTAGTTCCTATCCTCAAATATTGAAGGTCGCCTGAATACTCAATATTAAAACCGTCTCCGCACAAAAATATATCGCTTTCATTTATATCTGTATTATAATAATTAAAATAATTTGACAGACAGCCGGCAAGGCACTCATAGCCCTGAATACATTTATAATTATCTGACAGCATATTTTCTTCCTTTCATACATAAACAATTTCATTTAACCTGCTTAATCAAAAAACACTCCCGACAATACTGCATCAGGTCCCTCAAGCCTTCTGAATTTTACATATATATGTCCCTTTAGCCTGAATTTCAGATATACCCCGTAATGAAAGCACGCTAGCTCCTCCCTGTGCACACATTCTCCCGTGGCTCCGTCTATTGCTTCAACAACCTGACGGCGTTCTAACATGTCGTAATCCATACAGTAAAATGTTATCATATGCTCCTTATTATCCGAAAAAATAAACTCAATCGAAAATTCCTCTCCATTAAGATAATAGGCTGACATTCTTTCCTCTCTGTTTCCTGGAAGACACAGAGCCGCTTCCTCGCCATACTGTCTTTTTAACAATATATAGATTGAATTTCTAAATATATAATTATCCTCCTCTAAATAGTCGGGAAGCCTTTTCTCAAGACCGATAAGATGATAGCCCTTACTTCCGTACTGCTTCTGCCAATTACCGTAGGAGGCTGTGTCCCTCTCTGCAAAAATACAAAAGTTATCCTTTATCTCCGGCGTAAGCTTGTATGGCTTTGGTATCTCCAGCATGGTTTTATACAAAAACTCCATGGCATTATAATCCTTTTCCATTACCTCCTGCAGGTTTTCCATTATTTCATTTAACAAATCTATATCATGGAGAATATTGTATTTTAACATTTTTCCGCTTATTGCCATAAGCTCCTTATGAAGTCCGGTTATATTTTCTCTGTTTTCATTCACACAGTCAAGGAGCGCTATACTGTGAAGCTGGCCTGCTATGTGAAGGAGTACCTTCTTATGGTCGGCTAACACGGAAATTAGCCGTATATCTATTTTTTCATCCTCATCACGTATGTATCTGAGGTATGTCAGCAGACTTTCATATACCTGTATTCCATATACATATTGGTCGGGTATCCGTCTTCTTTTTTCCTGCACTGATATTTCCCCTGACGGTATACCGTCCAGATAATTTCTTATTTCCTTTCTCATATGCCTTGTATCATAGCCTATTCCCTTATATGGGTCCTCTTTTACCCTATATAGCAATATTCCGTCCAGCCAGTCGTTCACTCTTGTATTAAAAAAGCTTCCGTTTAGCTCTGACATTGATACTTCCTTTTTTACAAATCTTCCGTGTACAAATGAATCTGCCGTATAAAATATATTCCTTTTTTGATTATAGCCGTAGATTGTTATATTGTGATAAAGATGATTTTTCATATAGCAGTCCTCATATGCTGCTATATAATATGTATCTACAAGACAATGCACATAATATTCGTTATTTATGCAATTAATAAGAAACTTGGAAAATTCCTTCCAGTTATAATACACAAATCCCCTATCAATCTCATGGCAAAATAAAAGAGGTATGCCCTTCATATAGGAAAGAATATCCAAGCCATAACTGAAATCCATTCTGTCTATTCCAAGGTCATATACTAACTGGACATAATTCTCAAATAATGCCGGTAAATCATATATATTGTTTTGCAGTATACCTAAAGCTAATGCATGATGCGGATATACATCTATTAAAGGCTCTGCAAAGGGTAGTATTATTTGCTGCTGCTTCATTTTTTCCTCTTCTCTCCACGGCTTTATGTTAATAAAATACATTGCGTATTTAATGCATTGGGCTTTAGTCCATTGGGATTTTTGCACTTACAGGCTTGCAGATGCCGTGGAGACGCAAACCTGCGATTGAAATTTTTTAATTTTCAATCTTTATTCTTCCATTACCTTACTAATAAGGTATCTCCTTACCTTCAATTATCTCTTATATTCCACATCATTATATATAACGCTTTCTATCTGCTCTATATCAATGAGATTTGGCACTTCTATAATCTCTATATTCTGCATTTTACCTTGTGACGAGGTAACAGATAATATGTCGTCCTGCCGGACCAGGTTTTCCTTAGCGTTTAAAATCTCCTGTGTTTCCCCATTTTTATATATTATTTTTATAGTCCTTGGATATAAATCAACTACTGACGATAACTTCACTGAAAAGGGAGAAATACATATGTTAAGAGCTGTGCTGCAATGAATTTCAACTGATTTTGATGAAGGCTCCAGCAGAAATTTAGCAGCGCAGTTTTCATATTCTGTTTTTCCTGACTCTTTATCTAACAGGTATATTTCGTGAGTATCCTCTGTCTCATCGCAGAAATATTGAAATTTACAATATATTATTAAGTCTTTGCCTTCATACTTTCCATAAAACTTCTCAAGCGTTCTTCTGTCAGTATTTACTGACAAGCTGAAACGATTATCATTACCAAAGGCTTTCCACATATTGTCTTCTGAATATATGTAGGATTTTACTATCGCATCCTTTTGGGATATGCGAAACCTTGCGTAGATTGTTTTTGTATCATCATTAAAAGCGGCGCTGTCAAGCGTTATGGCATAGTTATCTATTTTTACTGACTGGTTGTACTCCTTTACAAGGCAGTTTGCTTCCTCTGAAGAAGTCTTCCAAAAATATTCCGAAAGACTTTTTGCCTCTGAATTATCGTAGGAATTATATACATTAATTTTACCTGTTCCAAGGAGTACGGTTAGTATAACTGCTTCCAGAAGTATTATTATTTTTATTATCATTAATTTCTTCATAATTCAATTCTCCTTAATATTAATAACCCCAGTCAATCATTTCAAATATATACTCAGCTCCGTTTCCTATATATTTATCTGAATATTCGCTGCCCTTTTCCAGTGTCAGCTTTTTATTACCTATTTTAAAATGAAACTCACCCTCATCAGATAATAAAATCAGTTTATTGCCCTCTACTACGTAAACTCCCTCAGGACGAAACCATTTTGCACTGCCTCCATTTATGGAGTATACAAATGTTTTATCTTCATTAAGCTGCAAATATGACTTTGTTGTATATTCTCCATCTTGCCGTATATAGTCGTATTCACCGATACATAATTCATAATCCTTATTTAAAAAACAGACTATATATACTATTATAATAACTGCCAGTGTTATTGATATATATATTATACTTTTTCTATTAATTTTTTTCATAATAATCTCCTTACTTTTTTAATTAAATGCAATATATCTTACTGTGCTTGTGTACGTTGTATCAGTACACCACCAATATCCATCATATCTTTCATCCTCCCAAATAGAATAATAGGATGGATATCCTTTTAATTTTATTATAGCTGAATCTCCCGGTTTATGTAACCATCCACTTGCATAATTGCAATATCTTATCCAATGAAAATCATCTACACCTATTCTTACAGCAACAACAACTTCCTTCTTTATTGCCTGCGGAACATATGCCCAATTAATTTCTCTTACATTTTTAAACCCTTTTTTTTTCATATCTTCTATTGCATTTGCAACTATGACATCAAGATTAAGTTTAAATTTTTTTCCTGATACTTCTCCCGGCATAATAAATTTACTATTGTCATTTAAGACAAATGCATAACAGTTAAATCTTCTCATTGTTTCAGGTATCCAAGAATATAATGTATTATATTTTGGTACATATCCTGAAGAATAACTACTAATCGAATTTGCCACTCCTACAGACGCTTCCCCCGTTGAATTTAATCTCACCACCGGAGCATTTTCGCAATAAGCAAACATATTATTTGAATGAATCCCCACATAAGTTTCTATATGCTTATCAGCATTTATAAAACGTCCTGTAGCTGCATCATAATATCTTGAATTTAAATAATATAATCCACTCTCCTCATCATAATAATAGCTTTTATAACGAAACGGATTAATCCTTGCTATTTCCATATTACCCGCTATTTTTGTTATTTTTCCCCATGAATCATATTCATAGGAAGCTATTTCATTTCCCTGTAAATCAATAATTCCAATTACATCCTTTAAGCCATTCTTTTTATAAATAAAAATGCTGTCATTATACTCAAACCCCGTTATCTCACTATCAGCGTCATATATATAATATATTTCATAATCCTCTCCTTTTTCATATATTACATTATTTCCTTCAATATAGTATTCTATCGTTTTGTCTCCTATTACCTTTTTAGTTCTGATTCCATCACTGTTATATGCATAAGCAGCAATTTCACCATTTTCATTTGATATCTTACATAAATCTCTTCCCTGTTTCCACTCATAATTTATGCCTTTAATATATGATATAGGATTTCCAATATCATCATATTCTATATGTTCACCATTATATTCTGTTAATAAATCTCTCCATTTAGAAGTATATTTATAAGATACAGTTTCGATTTCTTCCATTAATGCTTCCGTCTTAATTTCAAAAGATAATTTATAGTATTTTATAATAGTTATATTTCCCCCTGCATCATATTCATATACTATTGTTAAATTCTGCTTTCCTGAATTAACTCTGGTCATTTGTGAAAAATTATTGTATTCATATGAACTAATTAATTCTCCGTTTATATATTCCTCCATTAAGTTTCCATTATCAGCAAATACATATTTGTATTCATCTGCTCCAACGTTTTTTATAATACAATTTTTTTCAACCCTTTTCTTGATTGTTAATATATTTTTTCCTTCATAGCAATATATTTTTTCCTCTCCACTATTATAGGCTAAAGCGGATATTGATAATATATTATCAATCGTAAATCTACTTCCTGTGTCCTCTATGAAAAATTCATTTACATGTTCCTTATTGCCTGCAGTAAATTTTTTTTGAATTTTTTCCGGCTCATATACATATTCAATACTTCTGCCCTTATTATCCTCAATCCTTTCTATCTGCCCCTCATCACCATAGTAATAATAAATTATATTATCATTCACATAATCTTTATAACTGTTTAACATATAATATTCACCATATAAAATCTTTTCATTATCTGAAATTTTTAATACATTTCCTATTTCGTCATATTCTATATTGCTTAAATATCCATTGCCAAAAATTGCTTTAACCATATGTCCCTCATTATCATATTCATAATTTATATATGGGCTTCCTGCAATACTTATCTGAGAAATATTTTCTTTATTATATGTTAATTCATATATGAAACCATTATGGAAAATTGAAGTAACATTGCCATTTTCATCATAACTATACATATTTATTGTATTATTTTTTCCGTCATGTGCTAAAATAGCAAGCCTCTGCTCTTTATTATTATAAATATACTGTGTATATTTATCTTCATAATATTCCAAAATAATATTTCCTGTAATCTTATTATATACAGTCGTTATCAATATTCCGTTGCTGTTATATGCACTCTCTTCCACATCTGTTACTGATTTTTTCAAATAGCAGACCTTTATTTCTTCCGTACTTTCAACTTCGTCCACATAATACATATCACATACTTTAGCTGATATTTCTTCATATATTTCTTTATCCAAAATAATTTTTACTTCATAATTCTGTCCATTTTTCTCTTCATATATATCATATGCATCAATAATACCATCTTCATCTGTATCTGAAGAATATGGATTTGTTTTCAAATCTCTTATTTCATATGCATCACCTATTCCGTCACTGTCGCTGTCTTTGAATACTTCATAGCAATTTCCGTCATTATAAAATGTTACTATGTTACTGACAGTCTCATACCCAAATTTATCCACAACAACTACATACCCTTCTAAATATCCTGATTCCCTTGGCACATCTAAATGATTATTTAAATCATAATTCAGAATACACTGAAAATTCTCCTCATCATACCTGTAATATAAATCTATCCTTTTATATTCCTTATCATATGACACTCCAATTTTACCATCCTCATTAGAATAATACATTGAAAACGAAGTTATATTTGACATCTTACAATTTCTAAGGCTTGAAAATAATCCTGAATTTGAATTAATAAGTGTTATGCTTCTTCCAAAGATTTCAACAGTATCTGCAATAATTATTCCATCAAATAATATACTATCACCATTTATGGAAACCTTTCCGTTAGGTGCATAAATAATTCCCTGCAATTCTATATCGGACGCATTTATACTTATATTTTCGTTTTTACTGCATAATACCATATTTTCCCCAGTTATTTTTGAGGTTCCAATATTAATGCTTTCTTCACTTACAATAGTTTTCTGAATGTTACAGGTTCCTGAATAAATATTTGCATCACCTGCAGAATATACTGATACCTCATTAAAATATGCATCATTTGAAGCCTGCAAATTATCGCTTATTATAGCATCATCTCCTATATTATACATTATTCCATCAAGAACATCCGTTTCCTTCTTATCTAATATATCAATTTTACTTACAATCTGTTTACTGCCTGATTGAATATTGGTTATATTAGCATATATACATGTATTATTTTTATATTCCTCTACTTTACTGCCTGATAATGTGACAGTTTCTACATCAGCCTGTACTACCATACAATTTGCCAAATATGCCATTGATACCAATATACATATTATTGATTTAATTGTTTTTTTTAGTTCATTAATTCCTTTCATATCTATAATACCTCCGCACAATTTTTAAAATACCTGTATTTCCCTGTCACATCATCAGGAAAAAGCTCATCATAATACTCAAACATAAACTCTG
>ERZ777305.381-NODE-381-length-73389-cov-27.773829_pt1 | contig 73389 bp, 58 predicted proteins | sample MGYA00374965_ERZ777305 | MGnify/ENA primary metagenome ERZ777305 (study PRJEB29328, sample SAMD00013331) | mouse gut metagenome | study: EMG produced TPA metagenomics assembly of the Metagenome analysis of fecal microbiota from mouse which was promoted...
GACCACGCTCCATTTTCAGCTTGATAAATCAAGCCATTAACTGAATATCCCTAATTACCAAAGACCACGCGTTGTCCGGTGCTATCGCACGAAGTTGGTGCGCTGGCGGGGTTCTTCGGCGGCGGGATGTTGCTCGGTGGCTGCGGTGCGCATCATCCATGCGAGGTTGCGTGCCATGGCGCGGAGTGTCTGCATGCCTTCGCCGTCGGAGGCCACTTCGCCTGGTGCGCGGCCATAGGCTATGGTCCAGTATTGCGAGCCGGCGATGGGCATGTTGTTGATGGCGAAGTATTTGTTCAGGCGGTCGAAGCTTGCCGATGCGCCGCCACGCCGGCACACGGAGATGCCGGCGGCGGGTTTCCAGGCCAGACGGTCGCCGGCGGAATAGAATATACGGTCAAGAATGGCGCACAGCGAGCCGTTGGGACCGGCGAAGTACACCGGCGTGCCCACCACAAAGGCGTCGACTCCGGCATCGAGCACCGCGAGGATTTCTTCGTAGAGGCTGTCGTGGAACACGCAGCGTCCCTTCTGTGCGCAGGCGCCGCAACCGATGCATCCGCGCACCGGTTCGTTGCCTATCCACATGTTCACGGTTTCGATGCCTTCGGCTTCGAGTATTTCGGCCACCTGGCCGAGCGCCATGGAGGTGTTGCCCTCTTTTCTGGGGCTGCCGTTAAGGAGAAGGACTTTCATAGTCAGCGTTTTTTCTTGAGCACCAGGGCTGTGCGTGCCGGCAGGTACAGGGGGAGTCGCTCCACACCGGCAGGTTCGAACAGCGGGTCGGGTTGGGTGAGGTGTTTTACGGTGAGGTCGATGTTGCCGAAGCCTCCGAAAGCGGGGTCGTCGGTGGATAACACGGGCACGTAGCATCCCGCGGGCGCGAGGATTCCGTAGCCGTTGTAGCTGTTCACGGGGCTGAAGTTGAACACGAACAGCAGGTCGCCGCGCATGAAAGCCAGCACCTGGTCGTCGTCCTTCTCCCAGAGTTTGCGCACGGGTTTTGCCTGGAAGTTGTGCACATGGCTCACGAGACCTATCATGGCGTTGTCGAACGCGTTGAGATAGCGGTACTTGAGGTCCTGGCGATCCACCAGGTCCCACTGGCGGCGTGCGTATTTGTAGCTCCAGCCGTTGCCTTCGCGCGGAAAGTCGATCCATTCGGGATGGCCGAACTCGTTGCCCATGAAGTTGAGGTAGCCGCCGTTGATGGTGGCCAGTGTTACAAGGCGTATCATCTTGTGCAGGGCAATGCCGCGCGATACGTCGAAGTCGTTGTCGTCGACGCACATGTGCCAGTACATCTTGGCGTCGATGAGGCGGAAAATCACCGTTTTATCGCCCACAAGAGCCTGGTCGTGGCTTTCGACATAGGATATCGTCTTCTCGTCGGCGCGGCGGTTGGTGAGTTCCCAGAAAATGGATGTGGGATGCCAGTCGTCGTCGCGTTTCTCCTTGAGAGTCTTTATCCAGAAGTCGGGCACGCCCATGGCCATGCGGTAGTCGAAGCCGATGCCACCGTCGCGGAAGGGCAGAGCCAGACCCGGCATGCCGCTCATTTCCTCGGCTATGGTTATGGCGTGCGGCCTGACCTGGTGTATGAGCTTGTTGGCCAGCGTGAGGTAGACTATGGCGTCGGTGTCCTGGCCTCCGTCGTAGTAGTCGGCATATCCGCCGAAGGCTTTTCCCAGGCCGTGGTCGTAGTACAGCATCGATGTGACACCGTCGAAGCGGAAGCCGTCGAAATGGAATTCCTCGAGCCAGTATTTGCAGTTGGAGAGCAGGAAATGCAGCACTTCATTCTTTCCGTAGTCGAAACACAGCGAGTCCCATGCGGGGTGGTTGCGCCGCGCGGGGTCGTGGTGGAAATACTGGTCGGGAGTGCCGTCGAGGCGTCCGAGACCTTCGTTCTCGTTTTTTACGGCGTGGCTGTGGACAATGTCCATAATCACGGCAATGCCCCGGCTGTGGGCGTCGTCGACCAGCGCCTTGAGTTCGGCGGCGGTGCCGAAGCGGCTGGAAGGCGCGAAGAAACTGCTCACATGATATCCGAAGCTGCCGTAGTAGGGATGTTCCTGGATGGCCATGATCTGGATGGCGTTGTAGCCGTCGGCGGCGATGCGCGGCAACACGTTGGTGCGGAACTCCTCGTAGCTGCCTACCTCCTCTTTCTGCTGTGCCATGCCTATGTGGCATTCATAGATCAGCAGCGGAGCGGTGTCGGGGCGGAAATCGGCGTCGGTCCATGTGAAATGGCGGTGCGGGGCATCCACTTCGGCGGAGAATATGTGTGTGTCGGGGTCCTGCACCACACGGTTGGCATAGGCGGGAATGCGTTCGCCGCATCCGCCGTGCCAGTGCACCATCATTTTATACCGCTGCCCGTTGCGGATGGCTTTGGGCGGGAACGTGGCTTCCCAGACACCGCCGGGGCCGTCGTCGATGCGGTGCAGGGCATACTCGGGAGTCTGCTGCCAGCCGTTGAAATCGCCAATGAGGTATATGGCGGTGGCGTTGGGAGCCCATTCGCGGAAGGTCCAGCCGTAGCGGCCATGGCGGTGCAGGCCGAAGTAGCGGTGGGCGTTGGCGAAGTCGGAGAGCGAGCCGGTGTCGCCTGTAAGTTGTTGCTCCTTGCGCACGGCATCGGCATGTCGGCCTTCTATGGCTGCGGCGTAGGGTTCGAGCCAGCTGTCGTTCTTGAGTATGTTGAGTTTCTTAGCCATTTGTTGGATGTGGTTATGTAGGGATTCATTTTCTGCCGAAGTCGGCGGGTATTTCCCCCCATGCCTCGGTGTCCCATTTAACGATGGGATTCATTATTCTGTTGTTGTGCAGCCACAGGTCGGCACGGTCGATAAGCGCTTTTGTAGCTGCTGTGGCCGGAGCGTATTCCAGGGTTGAGCGGGCGGCGCCTTTGCGCACCCAGCTCTGGGCGGTGCGGGAGTCGCTGTAGATTGTCGTGGTGGTGTCGCCGGCTTTTTTCAGCAATGCCGCCACATGCACGATGGCAAGGTACTCGGCGATGTTGTTGGTGCCTATGAGATTGCCGGCGGAACCTATTCTGAAAAGTTCCCTGCCGGAGGCTATGTCGACGCCGCGGTATTCCATCACTCCGGGATTGCCGGCGCATGCGCCGTCGACGGCGATTCCGCTCTTGGGGCGTGAAAGTCTGCCGGTGAAAGCCTCCATTCCGGGTAGGGCTGATGCTATGGCTCGCACCAGGTCGAGCTGGCCTTCGGGATTGCCGCGGTATGCCGCGGTGGCTTCCTCGAGGCTGTCGAAGCTTTTGAACTTCGCTCCGGGGTAGTTTACGGTCTGTTGCTGGCATTCGGTCCAGGAGTCGTATATTCCCGGGGAATATCCCTGCCACACAACGTAGAATTTTCGGCGGGCTTTGCTCATGAGAATTGGAGAAACAGGTTGATGTCGACGGTGCGAACTCCCAGCAGAGCCGCGGCGCGGGCGTTGACACATTTCCCAAGGAAGGTGAGTGCGCCGGTGCGCAGGCAGCAATTCAGGCGCAGGGCGTTGGTAATGGCACCGTCGCACACGGCGATGTCGTCGAACAGGGCGGCGAAGGCGTTGCTCATGGCCATTGCCACCGTGCGCGGCACGGCCATGGCGCAGTCGGTTATGCAGAGCCGTTGTTGCGGCTGGCGTGGCATCGACTGCCAGTTGTAGTTCAGCGGCACGGCCTGCAGGGCTGTGAATGTTTTGCCTCCGGTTAGGTCGAAGCATATGGCGCCGCGTTTGAGCATGGCAGTGAGGTCGGCGTCGATTGCCGGAGCATGGTCGGTGGCGGTGGCCACAATAATGTCGGCGCTGCGCAGGGCGTTTTCGAACACCCTGGGGTGGAAGGTGCTGCCTGCCACGCCGTGTCCGAGCTGTCCGGAGGCATGGCGGAGGCTGTAGGTGTCGTTGTCGAACATGCGCACGGTGGCTCCCAGCCCCAGGGCTGTCCGTGCGGCGGCTATGGCTGCAATGGAAGAGCCCGTGACCAGCACCTCACAGGGGACTATGCCTGCCACTCCGCCCATGAGTATGCCTTTGCCGCCGACGCTGTCGGCAAGCATGGCAGCAGCAGCGGTTATCGCGGCGCAGCCTCCCACTTCGCTGAGGATATCGGCGAAAGGCCGCCTTCCTCTGTGGTCGGCGATGTTGTCAAGGCGTACACAGATAGCGTGGCGCTGCAGCAGGGCACGCAGAGCGGGCACGGCGCTGTTGTCCAGGTTCATGTTGGTGAACAGCAATGCACCCGCCTTGAGCAACGCCGCGTCGGAGGCTGTGGGTGTGGGCAGATATACCACGATGTCGCAGCCAAGAGCCTTGGCGCGGCCTCCGATTTCCACACCGCAGGCGGCATAGTCGGCATCGGTGTAGTGTATGCAGTCGGCGGCTCCGCTTTCCATTGTAACCGCGAAGCCGCGGGCAATCAGCCTGGCGGCACCTTCCGGTGTGAGCGGAAAACTGCCGGCGTCGTTACCGCGGGTGGCGGGCAGCCCTACGGTGGCTATGTGGGCCGCAGTGGAAGTGCACAGAGGCTCTTCGAGAGGTACGGGAGCTTCCATCATGGTTCGTTCTGGGGTTTGCTGTTGTCGGTAAGTCCTGACTCGGCTATGAAACGGCGGCAGCTGCTTTCGAGTTCCTCCACTGTGTCCAGGAACGAGGAGTCGAAAAATGCATGCGCCCGGCTATAGGCGGTCTCGCGTGCGGCTTGCAGTTCGTCCACTTTAGCGGCGAGGGCGTCGCCGCTTAGTCCCGCCAGCAGCGGGCGGCTTCCGGCGGGGGCTTCGGCTATGCGTTTGAGCAGGCGGTCGGTCGATGCCCGCAGGCACACCACTGTGCCTGCGGCGAGCATTATGTCCATATTGTCGTGGTAGCACGGAGTGCCGCCTCCGCAGGCCACGATGGCGCCTTCACACGAGGCCACACGGCGCAATGCCTCGCTCTCGGCGCTGCGGAATGCCTCGAAGCGTCCTTCGGCTGCGGCTTCCGCGGCGCTGCAGCCGAGGATGGCTTCGGTCTCGCAGTCGAGGTCGATGAAGCGGCCTCCGGGCAGCATGGCTGCCAGAGCCCTGCCAAGAGTGCTTTTGCCGCTGGCCATGAAGCCTATGAGGAAGAGTGGCCGCAAGATTTGTTTATTTCTTGGACTCGAGGTCGCGGCGCAGCAGGTCGCGGATTTCGGTGAGCAGTTCTTCCTGGGTTGGGGGAGCCGGAGCGACGGGTTTGGCAGTCTCAGGCTCCGGTGCGGGTTTGCGGAGCTTGTTGATGAACTTTATGGCCATGAATATGCAGAAAGCGATAATCAGGAAATCCACCACAGTCTGTACGAAAGCGCCCCATGTCACAGCCACTTCGGGAATTATTTCCTCGCCTCCGCTGACTTCTGGTTTTATCACCCATTTGTAGTCGCTGAAGTTGGTGCCGCCGGTCAGCACACCTACCACAGGCATTATGATGTCGTTGACAAGCGAGGTGACTATTTTGCCGAATGCGGCGCCGATGATCACGCCCACGGCCATGTCGACCACGTTGCCTTTCATGGCAAACTCCTTGAATTCTGTGAGAAACTTTTTCATAATAGTGGTATTTTTTTGAACTTATTGCAGTTGGGCAGGGCCGAGTTCGAGTACGGCTCCGTTGTCGGGGTTGAATATCACCTGCCATGGCTCGCGTTTGTCGGAGAACAGCGATGGATTCAGACCGAATACCACTCCGAGCTGCGCGATAGCCACTTCGCGCGATGCGATGGTGTTGCCTCGGAAGCGCACATCCACTCTCGCACGCCCGGGAATGCGGTAGGCGACGCCTCCGCGCGGGAAGGATTTTATCTCGCCTTTGTCGTTAACCGGCAGAGAGCCTTGTTCCAGAACGGTTATCTCCACCTCTATCGGTTCCCCGGAAAGGTCGTCGGGTGTGAGAAGGCCGTCGACAGCCGAGAGGCGTGCGGCAGTGCGTGCGCTCAGCCCGGTGCTGTCGGGTGTGAGTGTTATTTTCGAGGTTACGGTGCGTGAGCGTGTGGTGCCGGCGAACATGGCAGTGAGCGCCGCTTCCTGCGCCGCGAGATTGTCGAGCACCAGCTGCATGGCCGCGCCGTCCGACGGCATGTTGTCGGCCTGCCCCGAAAGGATGTCGGAACGCATCTCGCGGATTTCAAAGATGCGTTGTGCGGCCAGCTCGGCTTTTTTCGACACCGACGAGCTGCGAGCCATGTCCTGTGTCACGGCCTGGCGGGCGATGTCGCCGTCGAGGGGGGTGGCTCCGAACTCGGTGCTCTGCGGAAGTTCGGGCATCTCGATGTGGGCTTCGGTGTCGCTGTTGATGGCCAGTGGTATGTTGTCGGAGGTGAGCGTCATGAACACATTGGAGCCATTCTTGAACTGTGCCAGCCACTGCTGCGCGGGGTCGGGAATGCCGCGTGGAACAATCACGGCATCTACCAGGCGTGCGGTGCGGCTTCCGGCGGTTATGGCGTTGTCGATATCCATGTGCCGGCGGGCGTAGTTGTGGAATTCGCCGGGCTGAGACTCGGTGAGTTCGGCCTGGAGGTAGATGTCGACCGCTGTCAGCGGCAGACTGTACACCATGCCATAGTCGGAAGCCTTGCCGGCATTGAGGCGTTGCGAAGTCTGCGCAGGAGCCGTAGCCATGCATAGAAGCATAGCCAGAATGAGGATAGAACGGCGCGGACGGAGTGTTCTGAGGCTGTGTTTCATCTTTTTTGCTGTTGTTCGGTGAGAGACTGTATTGCCGGTCCCAGGGCATCGGCGATGTCTTCGGATGTGGTGCCGGCGATGCCGTTGGAGGCGGCGGCTATTTTGCCGGCCAGCCCATGGATGTACACCGCTGCCACGGCGGCATATTCCGGCGGCATCTTCTGCGCCATAAGCCCCGCCATAAGTCCGGTGAGCACATCGCCCGAGCCTGCTGTGGCCAGCGCTTCCGTGCCCGAGGAATTCACCAGCACGGAGCCGTCGGGCCACACCGTCTGGGTGTAATGGCCTTTGAGGACAATCACCACATTGTAGTGTGCCGCGGCCTCGATGGCTTTGAGCAGGCGTGTGGAGGCTGTTGGGTGTGAGCCGAATATGCGGTCGAACTCGCCGGCATGGGGCGTGAGGATGCTGCGCGGCGGCAGATAATCCAGCATGGATGGGCGTCGGGAGATGCAGTTGAGGGCGTCGGCATCGAGAATCACCGGGCGTCGCTTGGCGCGCATGTATTTCAGAAAACTGTCCAGAGCCAGTACTGTGGCCTCCGAGCGTCCTATTCCGGGGCCGATGGCCACGGCGTCGGCCTCGATGTCGCTGTCGAAACTGTGGATATCCAGAGGCTCGCCGTCGGTTTCGAACATGGCAGCCGGGACAGCCGTCTGCATTACATAGAACGCGCATCTCGGCGCGCGGCACACCACTTTTCCGCAGCCGGAGCGCAGTGCGCCTCGGGTTGCCAGAACGGCTGCGCCGAGCATGCCGTAACTGCCGGCACACACCAGAGCGGTGCCGAGGTCGGCTTTGCTGGCGAAGGGATTGCGCCGGGGCATGATTTTACGCACTCCGGCGGCATCGACCAGGCGGGCGCGGCAACGGATGCCGTGCAGCAGGTCGCGGGGATACGGCAGGGGAAGCGCTTTCCAGCGGCCGAGCAGGTCGGCGTTCTCGGGCATGTAGAACGCCAGCGACGGCCCCACGAGAGTGAGGGTGAGACTGGCATGCACGATGTTGTTGTTGATCATGCCCACCGAGAGGTCGGGAGTCATGCCGGAGGGCAGGTCGATGGATACCACAAAACCTTCCGAGGCGTTGATTTTGCGCGCCAGCACCTGATAGCCGCCTCGCAGCGGCTTTTTGTATTCGCGGCCGAAGAGTCCGTCGACCACAATCATGCCGGGCACGAACTCCGGCATCTGGAGGTCCATATCCACGGTTTCGAAAAGGAAACCCTGGCCGGCGGTTTCAAGAAAGATTGTGCGGGCTCTCACCACGTCGGCGCAACGTGTGTTCGCCACATTGATGAAGTAGACGCTCGCCGGACATCCTGCGTCGTGCAGGGCGGTTGCCGCGGCGAAGGCATAGGCGCCGTTGAGGTCGTCGCCGGCGAACACCACCACGGGGCGTATGGAGCCGGAGCGCAGTGTGAGCACTTCGGCGGCCACGGCTGCGCCGACGGCGTCGACAAACACGTTGCGCCGCTCCGTTGCCAGTGCCCGTTCCTGCTCGGGCAGTCGGGCAATGTCGGCGGGACGACCGAGAATCGACTCGAGCAGTCGCTCGATGTCGGCAGGAGAATAGATATTCTTCATCCTGCCGTTTGCGTTACGCTTTAAGGAGTTCGTCGAGCTTGGCGCGCACGGTTTCCTCTTTCTGTGCGCCGGCGAGTCGTGCCACGGCTTTGCCGTCTTTGAAGAATATGAAGGTGGGGACGCTCATCACGCGGTTGGCCATGCAGAAGTCGTTGCCGTCGTCGGTGTTGTACTTGCCTATCTCCACACGTCCTTCGTATTCTTCGGCCAGTTTGTCGACCATGGGGCCCATGGCCACGCAGGGTCCGCACCATGTCGCCCAGAAGTCTACCATCACGGGTTTGCCGCTCTCGATTATCTGTTCTACGTTTTCGTCGGTGAATGTCAGTGCCATATTGTATTTGTGTTGTTGGTTTTCTGTTGAATTTTTTGATGTCACATTGCCTGGCGGCTTCGTTCGAGCCGGAAAGCCACCTCGGCGTGTCTGAGGTTGCGGACGAATTCGGCCGTGGGATGCACCTTGGCAGTGGTGTTGAAGGTGAGCTTCCGCTGAAGCCCGGGGTCGTGGACTGTTATGACCACATCGACCGGTTCCACCTCGGAACCGTCCTTTACGGGCATTTCCAGCAGCGCGGCCACGGTGTCGGCCTGCGAGGGCTCCAGGATTATGTTCAGAGTGCGGAACAGGCGGCCGTGCAGTTCGGCGAGGCGCCTCACTTTCTCCACATTGAAGCGCAGGGCGCCGTTGCGGTCGGTTTTCAGCTGTCCGTACACCATAACAGGTGTTCCCGGCACGAGCAGTCCTCCGAGCCCGGCCATCTGGCGCTCGAACACGGCAAAGTCGGTGGAGCCGCTGAAGTCCTCTATTTTCACAATTGTCATGCTGCCTCCGGCGCGGGTGGTGCGTTCGTTCACCTCCATGATCATTCCCGCTATTGCCAGCGACTGCATGGGCTGTGTTATTTCGTTCTTTTCGGCAATGGAGCAGTCGGCGCCGTATTCCACTTCCACGCGGAACGGATCCAGCGGATGTGCCGAGAGGTACATGCCCACGAGTTCGCGCTCGCGGTTCAGGCGCGCCAGGTCGCTCCATTCCGGAGCGTGGGGCAATGGCGGGCGGCTGGCTTCCACAAGACTGTCGTCGTCGAATCCGAAGAGCGAGGCCGACTGCGTGGTGCGCGCGTTCTGGTACTGGCCGCCATAGCGTAGCAGTATTTCACTTGCGGTCTCGCCGCGTTTTCCTATTTCGGCCACCAGGTCCTCGCGCTTTATGCCATGGAAGCAGTCGAAGGCTCCGGCCAGTGTCAGGCCGTCGAAGACTCGGCGGTTGAGGGCCCCCGATGGCACCCGTTCCACGAAGTCGTAGATGTCCTTGAACGGTCCGTCGGCGCGTGCCGATATTATTTTGTTCACCACATCGGACCCGACGCCCTTGATGGCGCTGAGGCCGAAGCGTATGTCGCCGGCGGAGGTTACGCTGAACGACATGCCGCTCTCGTTGATGTCGGGGCCTTTCACGCTTATACCCATGGCTTTGCACTCGTCCATGTAGGTGGTGAGCTTGTTGGTGTCGTTGATGTTGCGGCTCAGCACCGCGGCCATGAACTCGGCAGGGTAGTTGGCTTTCAGGAATCCGGTCTGGAAAGCTACCCAGCTGTAGCAGGTGGCGTGGCTCTTGTTGAAAGCGTAGGAGGCGAATTTCTCCCATTCTTTCCAGATTTTTTCAAGGATGGCGGGGTTGTGTCCTCGCTCGCGGCCGCCGTCCATGAAAATATCCTTGAGCTCGTTCATTTTCTCGATCTGCTTTTTACCCATTGCCTTGCGCAGGGTGTCGCTCTGGCCGCGGGTAAGGCCGCCGAGCAGTCGCGACAGAAGCATCACCTGTTCCTGGTACACAGTGATGCCGTAGGTGTCCGAGAGGTATTTCTCCATCTCGGGGATGTCGTAGGTTATGGGATGTCGGCCGTGTTTGCGCTCGATGAACTCGGGTATGTTCTCCATCGGCCCCGGGCGGTAGAGGGCGTTCATGGCGATGAGATCCTCGAACACGGTGGGTTTGAGCTCGCGCAGGTAGCGTTGCATGCCGGCACTTTCGAACTGGAATGTGCCCACGGTGGCGCCGCGGCTGTAGAGTTCGTAGGTGGCTTTGTCGTCGAGCGGAATGGTGTCCATGTCGATGTCGATGCCGCGGTGTGCCTTGATATTGGCCACGGCGTCGCGGATGATCGACAGCGTTTTCAGCCCGAGGAAGTCCATTTTTATGAGGCCGGTGCTCTCGATAACGCTGCCTTCGTACTGTGTCACCAGAATGCGGTCGCCGTTCTTGTCCTGGGCGGTGCTCACGGGCACCCAGTCGGTGATGTCGTCGCGGCATATAATCACACCGCATGCGTGCACACCGGTGTTGCGCACTGTGCCCTCGAGTTTGCGGGCATATTCCATAATCTGCGCCACTTCGGGGTCGGCCATGGCCTTCTTGAAGTCGTCGACATAGTCGATGAGGTTGCCCACCGTCTGTTTCAGCTCCTTTTCCTTCTTTGGGTCGCGCGGGTCGATGGGCATGTGGTCGGGCACAAGCCTGGTGAGGGCGTTGCTCTTGTCGATGGGGTAGCTCATCACGCGCGCCACGTCCTTGATGGACGTTTTGGCAGCCATGGTGCCGTATGTGATGATGTGCGCCACATTGGGTGCGCCGTAGCGCTCGGTCACGTAGTTGAGCACGTCCTCGCGGCCGTCGTCGTCGAAGTCGATGTCGATGTCAGGGAGCGATATGCGGTCGGGGTTGAGGAAGCGTTCGAACAGGAGATCGTATTTCAGCGGGTCGATCTGTGTTATTCCCAGGCAGTATGCCACTACGGAGCCGGCCGCGGACCCACGCCCCGGGCCGATGCTCACGCCCATGGCCCGTCCCTGGCGTATGAAGTCTTCCACGATGAGGAAGTAGCCGGGGAAGCCCATGGTCTTCATTATGTGCAGCTCGAAGCGTATGCGTTCCTCCACTTCCGGCGACAGTACTTCGCCGTAGCGGCGGTGCGCGCCCTCGAATGCTATCTTGGCAAGGTAGTCGGCCTCGAATTTTATGCGGTACAGTTTGTCGTAGCCACCGAGAGCCTTTATTTTTTTCTCGGCGGCCTCGCGCGAAAGCACCGTGTTTCCGTGCTCATCGCCGGTGAACTCGGCAAAAAGCTCCTCTTCGGTTATGCGGCTGCGGTATTCCTCCTCGGTGCCGAACTCGGCGGGTATGGCGTAGAAGGGCATGATGGGAGCATGCTCGATGCTGTATTCCTCCACCTTGGCGGCAATTTCCGTAGTGTTCGCCAGCGCCTGCGGCAGATCGGAGAAGATGGCCTCCATCTCGGCACGTGTCTTGAACCATTCCTGCTTGCTGTAGAGCATGCGGGTTTCGTCGTTGAGGAATTTGTTTGTCGACAGGCATATGAGGCGGTCGTGTGCCTCGGCATCCGCCTCGTCGACAAAATGGCAGTCGTTGCTGCATATAATCTTGACACCATTCCGGTTGGCGATGTCGATAAGCTGCGGCTCTATGCTCTGCTGCAGGCGGTATGTCTCGTGGTTGGCGCGTGGCACTGTGGCCTTGTGGCGCTGCAGTTCGATGTAGTAATCGTCGCCGAATACACTTTTCCACCACTTCACGGCCTCTTCGGCACCGGCTGTGTCGCCGGCCAGCAGCAGGCGCGGAATTTCGCCGCCGAGGCATGCCGAGCATATAATCAGCCCCTCGCGGTGTTCGGCAAGGTGTGCCTTGTCGATGCGCGGACGGAAATAGAAGCCTTCGGTCCATGCCTTGGAAACCAGCTTTATGAGGTTGCGGTAGCCGGTGGCGTTCTTGGCAAGTACCACCAGGTGCCTGCCTGTATCTTTTTTGTCGGAACGCTCGCGCATGTCGCCTGACGCCACGTACATTTCGCAGCCGATAATAGGCTTGAGCTTCCGGCTGCGTGCCGCTTCCAGTTCTGTGCGTGCTGTTTCCGCGGCTGCGCTATCGCCGGCCTCTTCGGCTGCCTTGAGCTTGCTTTCCGCCTCAGCCACAGAGCTCTTTACTCCTTTGTTGTGTTTGCCGATGGCATTCACAAACTCCATAGCTCCGAACATGTTGCCGTGGTCGGTTATCGCCAGAGCACCCATGCCGTCGGAGGCGGCCTTTTTTACAAGCGCCGGAATTGCCGACAGTCCGTCCAGCACCGAATAATGGGTGTGTACGTGGAGGTGGACAAATGGTGGAGGTGTTGCCATTGAGGAGCGGAGTTGTTGTTATTCAATAGTTTGGCTGCCGCCGATTGCCGGGGACTCCGGGATAGGGCGATTCAAGATTCAAAATTACAAAAATTCCTCCTCACGTACAAGAACAATTTCTCAACCACTATCCCGTCTTTACATCACCCAACGACTTTATGGCATCGTCGAGAGGCGTATCCTTATCGAGTCCCATCATGCGGCGCAATCTCCAGCGTGCCTGCTTCACCGATTCGGGACGTATCACCAGCAGTCTTGCAATCTTGTTGTTGTCCAGGCCCATGTAGATGTAGGTAGCCAGGCGCACATACGAATCGGACAGCGCGGGATATGCCGCATGCAGGCGGGAAATGAAGTCCGGATTCACCTTCACGAACAATTGCTGGAAGGTGTCCCATTCCTCACCGCCGGCAATGTGCATCTTTATCTGTGTTTCCAGCCTTCCGGCTTCCTGAGCCCCTATGATGCCATCCTTGAGCATTCCTTCGATTTCCTCGCGAAGGGCGGTGAGCATGTTGTTCTTGTCTTCCATCGCAAGCATGGTTGCAAGGAGTTGTCGCCGGCTCTTTTCCAGCTCGAGTCGGCTGTCGCGGCTTGCGAGCTGGTGCTTTTTCTGCTTGCGGTAAAGCATGAAGTAAATTACACCGCCCAACAGCAGCACGACAAAAAGAGTTGCTGTGAAGTAGAATCTTGTGCGTTGTGCGCGTTCATTCTCGCGGGCCATTGCCAGCGATACCTCGCGCATGTTGGCCAGGCGCAGTACTTCTTCCGGCTGGTTCCGGGCATAATCCGAATCGGAATAGAGGACATACAGTTTCTGGTATTGCAGGGCGCTGTCGATTTTGCCTTCCCTCTCCATTGTGGACGCATAGGCCGACATTATAAGTCCTTTGTATCCGTAGTCATCGACGAAATCTATGTTGTTCATGGCCCGGCGGCTGAATATCACGGCCGAATCGGCCTGCCCCTTATGGTCGTAATAGCTGCTGAGAAACACCTCGTACTCGCCTTGCATATCGCGGTATGCCTCGCTGTCCTCGACAGTACGGTATGCCATGAGCAGCCAGCTCACATCGTCGGTGTGCGCATAGAGGTTCCGGAGCACAAGATTGTATGCATAGGCATCGCCAGTGATTTCCGGGTCTTCCAGAAGGCCGAGCAATATTGCTTCACCTTCATCGGAATTGCCACGCCTGAACTGGATGTTGGCGATGTTTATGGCATTTTTCGCCACGGTTTTGTGGTATCCCAATTCACGGTTTATCTCATCTGCCTTGCGCATATATTCAAGGCTTTTGTCGTGTTCCCCGATGTGATATAGATTCGTTCCGAAGTTGATATAGATGGCTGCTGTCATCGGGGCGTCGCCTACCGAACTGTAGAATCTCATTTCTTCGTCGATCTCATGATACGACCGCACACCCCTCGTTTTCGACATCTGGCGCAGAAGCGACCTGAACCTGAAAAAATCGTAGGTATATCGAACGGAATCAATCATTGCCATGCTTGTTGTTATAAGCATCAGTGCCGAGTCCTTATATCCCGCGCGCGACAGCAGTCGGGCTCTCCAGTAATGGCTGCGTATATGCCTGACGTCGCCGGAGTCGCAACTTTCCGAGAGATGTTCGAGCATCTCCACCTTCTCGCTTAGGCTGTCCACCGGCAGATAGTCCATGAAATCATGCTCCAATTCCAATGTCACAGCATCGAAATCCGGCTCTGTCGATTCCCAACGGAACGGTTCAAGTCTATTGATGTTCTCGCTGCAGGAAATAAGCAATACTGATAAAAAAACGATGGGCAGGAGGCATTTCATGCTCCAAAGATAGTAAATTCCGCCAAATACACACATGGTAGACCTTCTGTAGACTGCAATAATTTGCTTTTAACTTCCTGTTGCATCAATTTTGCGAACGACATCACAAGTAAAAAAACAACTCAGATGAAGAAATTTTACATCGCTCTCCCGTTCTTGCTATGTTTCTCGGGAATTCTTGCACAGGAAGCTTCCTATGAGCATCCGACTGCCCTGCGTTACGTAGGAACCATAACTGACACCGACCCTACTCCGGTTGCCAGTTTCACCACACAGAATCCTGTAAACAACGGAGCCTTCCTGTGGATTCCGGCTGAAAAGTCGGTGAAATACATCGATTCCTCCACGGGCGTGCCTTCGGCATGGAACTGGTCGGCAGATGGTGGTGTCATCGAAGACGCATCTTCGCGGAACGCTATAGTAAGATACAATAGTGTGGGAACCTACGATTTCCCGAAACTGACGGTGGATTACCCTTCGGGAACTTCGGAATACCAGCCCGATCTGAAACTCAAAGTCGGCGGCGTGGCCGAGCTGTGCCTGGCGGATTGCCGCGAATGGGCGGTGACCTATGGCCTGGGAACAAACTTCTACGACCAGGACTTCGGCGCCACTAACGGCTGTCTGGGAGGTACAAACAAGCTCGACATCGCTGGTGTGGGCAATTTCTACATGATGTCGCTCGAGGAAGGTTTTCTCGATGGTGTGAATGTGTATCTGAACACCAAGCCCACCCGCTGGAAAGAGGGTGCGAAAATCCGTATCAGGGCATGGATGTCGCTGCTCGGCGAAAACGACATACAGTTCACCGGATATCCCCTCGAAGGCGGATATGTGGATTTCGAGGACATAAAGACTGCCGACGACGGCGTATGGGTGCCGGTAAAGAACGGTGCGGTAATCCAGATGAGATTCGACAATCCTGTGGAATTATACGGCAAACAGCTTATTTTCATCGACGTGGACGGATGGAGCAACGACCCCGCCACAGAGGATTTCCATATGCTCATGGACGTGATGCCCAACAGGACAATGGCTCCGGAAGATGCTTCCAACAAGCTTGCACATAACTCGTTTGTTCGTCTGAGCGGCGAAAGCGACTATCTGCGCCCGGTGAGCTACTTCGGTGGCAACTACGGAAGCTTCATGATATGCCCCGTGGTACGTGGCGGAGAGACCCCCGTAGGTTCCGTATCCCAGATTGACGTAGCCGATATTCCGGCCATGCGCTATCGCATGGAAGGCGGCGCGGTAGTGATCTCCGGTGCCGACGGAAGGTTCGAGGTGTTCAATATCGGAGGCATGCTTTGCCACAGCGGGGAAATTGCCGGCGGCACAGCGGAAATTCCCGCATCCACTCTGGTTCCAGGCATTTATGTTGCCCGCAACGCATTTGGCCAGACGGTGAAATTCGTGGTAAAATAAACAGATTACACTATTCAATCAGATATTCAACATGAACGTTATTTCTAAATGCTTGTTTGCCGCGGCAGCACTCAGCCTGGCAACATCGGCTTTCGCAGCCGATAACCCGGTATGGAAAACGGTATCGGCGAGTGACAACACGGTGTACGCCATAAAGGCCGACGGAACCCTCTGGGGCTGGGGTGACAATGAACTGGGCGAGCTCGGACAGGGATCGGTAGACCAGAAGCAGTCGTCCACACCGCTGCAGATAGGCACTGACAACGACTGGAAAGCGGCCTACGGAGCCAGGGGTTGCGGATTCTTTATAAAGGAAAACGGAACACTATGGACTGTGGGTTCCAATGAGAAACAGATGTCCGGCGTCGGTGACGGAGTAACCAAACACACCTCACTGGTGCAGGTTGGTACCGATTCCGACTGGGAATCGCTCGGCACATCCATTACTTGGTGCTTCACCGTGATGGGCATAAAGACCGACGGCTCACTCTGGGCATGGGGTAGCGGAGAGGATTTCTGCCTTGGACAAGGCGATACCCGCAACAGCTCCGTACCTATCAGGGTCGGCACCGACAACGACTGGAAACAGGTGTCGATAGGTTCCACACATGTCCTTGCCCTTAAGGACGACGGCTCACTCTGGGGCTGGGGATTCGCTCCCTATAAACAGCTCATCAACGAACAGACAAGTGTAAAAGTGCCCACCCGCATCAGCAATGACAAGTGGCAGGCAGTATATGCCATCAACAATGCATCATATGGCGTGAAAGAGGACGGCACTCTGTGGGCCTGGGGCGACAACCAGGAGAATATACTCGGACTCAATTCCGATATGAGCGGTCTGGAAGAAGGTGCGACCTTGCCCAACGTGGATGTTCCCACACAGGTGACCGCTATTTCCGCGCCGGTGACCGCGTTGAGCGGATGCCAGTATGTGCGTGTTGTTATTGCCGGAGGCAAGGTGCTCGCATGGGGCGCAAATGCCAACGGTGCTTTGGGCGACGGCAAAGGCGAGTCCTACGAAGTGGGTATGAATCAGTTCAGCTACACGCCCGTCGAGGTTCTCCTGCCTGAAAACACAACATCCGTGCAGCTGTCGTCGGGCCAGCGATTCTCGTCGGTTCTCACCAGCGAAGGTGTGCTCTATGGATGGGGTTCCAACCGCTGGGGACAGATGGGCAATTTCGTGGACGATTCCAACCTCACATTCGAAAATACGCCCATTATGATGGGTGTGCCCGCACCTCCCAAGCCGGGTGAATACACATTCGATGCCGAGAACATCCCCACCTCTCTTGCCGACGCCGTGTCGATAAGGATGACAGGGGAATGGGACACCGCAGCGTTGCAGAAATTATGCTCGGCCATCGGAGCCAACCTCGGCTTCCCACCCGTAGGCAACAGCAAACTCGAAACGGTTGACATGTCGGAAGTGACATTCGCCGAGAACACATCGTTCTATGTATCCGCCGGCATGCAGAACGCCGGAGTGTTCAAGATGTGCAAGGCTTTGAAATCTGTCAAATTCCCTGCCAACGCCACCACTGCCAATATAACAAGCCTCCAGGGCGCTTTCTGGAACTGCGAGAAACTTACGGCATGCGATGTATCGGCATTGACCGGTGTCACAAATATCAACGACGCGTTCTATGGCACTGCCATCACAATGGCCGATATGTCGAAATGGGCCAATGTGACCAAGAGCGAGGATGCTTTCGGCAAGTGCTCACAGCTTGCAAGCGTTGTCCTTCCTGCCAATTTCACCATCGGTAAATTCCTGTTCAACAGCTGCAGCGCACTGAAGCTTATCGACTGGAGTCTGTTTGCCGGCGAGGAAGCCCCTGTCATTTCTGAAGAGGCGATGGTTTTCGAGAATCTCACCGAGGAACAGCAGGCGCAGATTACTATGATGGTGCCGGAAGCCGTGTTCGAATCGTTCAAGGCATCGCCAGTATGGAAATACATCACTCTTCAGGCGGTTGGACAGCCCGAAGAAGGCGTGTACACCGTCGATGCCAATACCATTCCTTCCGACCTCAAGGACGCAAGGAAACTGACATTGACCGGCTACTGGGAAACCACCAATTTCAAGGCTCTTTGCGATGCCTTGGGCAACAACGCAGCCACAACCGGCAATTCCGTGCTTGAAAAAGTGGATATGAGCATGGCCGAAATAGCAATAGGAACAAACCTGGCGGCACAGTTCCCCGGTATCTTTGGAACCGTTACCAAAGGTATTTTCCAGAACTGCAAGGCATTGGCCGAAGTAGTGATGCCGGTTACCGAACAGGCGGCTAATTTCCGTTCGTTCGAGCAGGCATTCTACGGATGCGCTGCGCTTACCGAAATCGACCTTCGCGGCTGCACAGGCCTCAACCAGACCGCCGCTGCATTCTACGCATGCTCCACACTCGAGAATGTTGTTCTGCCAGCCAATTTCACATTCGCTACAGAGACTTTCGACCGTTGCGAGGTGCTGGCAAAAATCGACTGGTCGGCATTCGAAGGATCCGAGGCTCCTGCTTTCAAGACCAATTCCATTCCTCTGCGAGGCAAGGAACTCACCATCGTGGTGCCCGATGCTGCCTTCGATTCGTTCAGCACTGCCGACACTTGGAAAAGCTTCAACATCGTAAAGGCGTCACAGTCGTCAGTAGAGGAAATCGAAAGCGTACCCGCCGACAACGGCTACCGTGCCGTTTATAACTTCAGCGGCCGCCATGTGACCACTCTTGCTCCCGGCCAGAGTATCGACACCCTGCCCGCCGGACTCTACATTGTTGCCGGCCGCAAGGTGCTCGTGAAATAAGTCCGCACTTTTCCCGATATATCAAAAGATGCTGTGTCCCAACCTGGCGCAGCATCTTTTTTGATATGTGAACATAGAGTATGATTGAATGCCGGGAATAATGTAAATTTGTTCCGTTATCAAAAATTCCGGATGAAATACATAAACAGATACATCATTCTGGCAATGGCAGCGGCCGCATTGCTGATAACGGCAACAGAGGCGCATGGTTCCGACGATACATATCGCAGGGAAGCCGATTCGTTTCTGTCGGACATGCCGGCAAAACTCCAGGAAAACCAGGCCGGTGCAATTCGCATGGCCATTGCCGGTGACACTGAGCCGCTTGATGGCGTAAGAAATTCGCGTAACAGCATCCCCCAACTGCCGGCGGGAATAAGGCGGATGAATGTGGGCGGCAATCTCGCGCTTTTCAGAGACATCAGGTATGACAACGACACCATCCCTCTGCTGATATATTTCCATGGCGGCGGATGGACCATAGGAAGTATAAACAGCTGCTCGCGATTCTGTGCGGCTATGGCCGGCAATGGCATTGCCGTTCTTGCGGTGGACTACCGCCTTGCTCCCGAGCATGGCTATCCGGAGGGTCTGGACGACTGTATGGCCGCTGTGGATACGGCGGCAGCCAATCTCGACCGGTGGAAGTGCAGCGGCATTTCTTTAGGGGGCGACAGCTCCGGCGGCAACCTGGCGATTGCCACAGCAATGAGTTTTCCGCGGGATACATTCAGATGCATGGTGGCATTCTATCCTGTCACCAAAGCCTATGCCGATAATTCTTCGAGCTGGAAAGAGTTCGGAGACGGTTTCGGACTCGACAGCGGCCTTATGGAAGCCTTTAACGAGGCTTACACATCAGATATACACAATCCCCTGGTGTCGCCGGCCGAGGCTTCCGACGATGTGCTGAAAACACTGCCGCCCACGTTGATGGTGGCTGCGGACCGCGATATTCTGAGAGACCAGGGCGCAGATTTTGCCGACCGCCTGCGGCGGCTTGGCAACAAAGTGGAGTACCGGCTGGTGCTCGGTTCGGTGCACCTGTTCATAACCGTTCCGGGGCAGGCGGCGGCGTTCGGCTATGCCGTGTCGGAGGCTTCCGCTTTCATCCACGCTTGCGATGTCAGAGCGGATTCTCCTCGTCGTCGCGTTCGAGGTTTATGAAGGCGTTCCATATCGCGCCCAATGGCATGCGTATGCAGTTCTGAATCACATATTCGGTGGATACTTCCTCGTCGAGCAGGAATGAGCATTCCATCCTTATCTGGTTGGCGCGTACCACGGCTGTGGGCATGCTGTGTCGGCAGTTGTTGCGGTTGGCCAGTCGGTAAGGGTCGCGCGAGGGTTCGTATTCGGGGGCGCCGGCGGCGAAGCTCAGCCGGTTGTTGTGTACTATTATGTAGATTACGACGTCGTGTTTGAAATCGGCGTCGGCGGCCTGTACCACTACAATGTCGCCGTCTTCGTCGATGCGCGAGGAAATATTGGCCTTGTCGAGCAGGCCGCGGATAATATTTACGTCGATATGGTTCATGTGTGCGAGGATATAGTATAAGTCGGAGTATCTATTTCATGTTCCAGCGCAGTACCGCCGGAACGGGTTGCGCCCAGGTGGTTCCGTAGGCGCCATAAGCGTTGTGCATCGGCAGCGGCACAGTGGCGGTCGCTGTGTTTCCGTCGGCTGTTACCGTTCCGGAGCCGCCGATGACAAATGGCGCCGAGAAGAGAGTGGTGCTGGCGAAGCCGGCTTCCTGCGGCGGAATTTCCACTATGCCGTCGCCGACTGTCAGCGACACGATGCCGGGAGCAGCGGCGCTGTTGAGCGGCGATAGCGGTGAGCCGCCGCGGTAGATGCCGATGAGCCGGAACCGCGAGGGACAGGCAGTGCTGCGTTGCATGGGCACAGCCCACGGGTTTTCGGATGCGACCATCGGCGGGCGGGCCTCAAAGCTTACCACGGGAGCGAGCCAGCCATCTACGAATGTGCATGCGAAGGCCTCGCTCCAGCCGGGAGTGTTGTCGGCGACGATGATTTCGTAATGTGGTATGTTGTTGCCGGATTGGTCGGTATAGACCATGTTCAGTCCGTACCATCCCTCTGTCCGGTTTCCGACGGATGGAAGAGCCAGAACCGGGAATCTGCGGCGCATGTTTTCGTCGGCGTTTTCGGCTGTGGTGGCCGAGATGTATCCGGCAGGAAGCCCGTGGATGCCGGCGATGCTCAGGGTGCCGTCGGCCTCGACGATGAACTGCCGCAGCACTTCGCCTTCGGAATCCGTCGCGCGGATATGGCTTCTGCCGGCGATGGTCTGCCGGTGCATGTCCAGTCGCCGGACGAGGCTTCCGCTTACGAGCAGGGCGGTGCCGGCGGCGGTCCAGGTGTCTATTCCGGTTATGCTCACGGAGGCTTCGGCAGGGGCGAAACCTGGTGCCGGGTATGCCAGAATTCTTGCTTGCAGTGTCTGTCCGGCTCCGGGGCTGGCGGCGATGCCGATGTCGAGATTAACGCTTGTCTGTCCGCGTCGGAAAACTGCCGCAGGCAGGTGGCTTATGATATTCCACCGGTCGTCGGCTCCGAGCACATAGGAGGTGTCGGGCAGGTTGGTGCCTTCGCGCACCAGCGAGAGTGTCAGCCGGGTGTCGCATGGTGCGCCTGAGGTTGTGATTTCCGTTGATGCCGGAACAAAACGCAATGTTGCCGGTATGGCAGGCGGTTGCGGGTCATCGCCGGGTCGAGGCCCGGGTGCTGGCTCATCCGAAGGACTGCAGCCGGTGAAAAGGCAGGCTGTCAGCAATAATACGGCGATGTGCCACGCATGGCTCATAGTGGTCAGCTGCGGTGGAAAATCAGCGAATTGGTGCCGGAGGGGCTTACCTTGAGGGTTACTTCCGCCGATTCTATCACCGGCAGGTTGTGGTCGACATGTCCTATGGGCACACCGAAAGCGATGGGATAGTTGCAGCCGGCGGTGGCATCCCGGATCATGGATTCCATGTCGGTGTAGTTGCGGTCGGGCCGGTATTCGGTGAACTGCCCTACAATAAGGCCGCGAAGGCGTCCGAGCACTCCCGAGAGCCTCAGCTGGTAGAAGATGCGCTCGATTTTGTAGATGGGTTCTGCCACATCCTCAAGGAAAAGTATGCTGTCGGGGGCGATTATGTCGTAGGGTGTCGATATCAGTTCGGCCAGCACGGCAAGATTGCCGCCGAAAAGTCGTCCCGACGCTATGCCGCGTCGGTCGAATTCATGGGAGGGGAAAACGTAGGCAGGCCGTTCGCCGCGCAGGATGCCGAAGAGCGATGCGGTGTCGGCATCGGATGTCCCTTTCATAATCTGTGCTGCCATGGGCGAATGGATGCTTGCCACACCTTTGCTGGCCATGAGTGCATGCATGGCGGAGATGTCGGAGAAACCTATCACCCATTTGGGGTCGTCGGCAAGCGGCAGGCGGGCAAGGCGGTCCAGGATGTGTACCACGCCGTAGCCGCCGCGCGAGCACAGCACGGCGCGCACCTCGGGGTCGGTGAGGGCGGCGGCCATGTCGGCATACCGTTCGTCGGCGGTGCCGCTGAAGTTGCCGTGCGAGCCAAGTGCATGCGGCATCACTTTGGTGCGCCATCCCTGCTGTTCGAGCACAGCCACGGCTCCTGCCACTTTAGCGGGGTCGACAGGGCCGGCGGGTGAGCATATCGCTATTGTGTCGCCCTTTTCGATGGGTGCGGGGAATTTTACCGGTGCGGTGGTGAGTGTCATTGCATGGATGTGTTGCTCAGCCATGTGCGGTACACCGGCCACATGGCCAGTGCCGCAGATACGGCTACGTTGAGGGAATGCTTGGTGCCGCTCTGTGGAATCTCGAGCCATATGTCGGCGGAATCGACAACGGCAGAATCGACGCCGTCGACCTCGTTGCCCACCACAATGGCGTAGCGTTTGCCGGCTTCCGGGACGAAATCGTTTAGCGACAGGCTGCCGACAACTTGTTCGAGGCACACGATGGTCCAGCCCTGTTCGCGCAGGGCGGCGATGGCGTCGGCGGTGGAAGCGAAGTACTGCCATGCCATCGATTCTTCGGCGCCGAGTGCCGTTTTGTGGATTTCAGGCGACGGTGGGCAGGCGCTTATGCCGCATAGCACGACAGCGCTGGCGGCGAATCCGTCGGCGGTGCGGAACATCGAACCTATATTATTGAGGGAGCGGACATTGTCCACCACCAGAGCCAGCGGGGCTTTGTCGGCCTGCCGGAACTGGCCTATCGTGGCGCGTCCCATGTCCCAGATTGTTTTTTTCTTCATTGCGGTGCTTGCGCCGCGGATGCTGTGGTGCGGCGCCTGTATGCAAATTTAGGATTTTATTTTCAACCGGCATGCCGGGGAGTGTAACTTTCCGGCATTGCCGGTGTCTTATATATAAGGAATCACCAAAACGATTGATGTAATGAAACATTTTGCAATTGCATTCTCTGTGCTGGCTCTGTCGGTAATGCCGTCATGCGCCATGACGAACAACCATCTGCGCCCGTCGTCGAACATGGTCACCAAGACGATGAACGTGGGAAACTTCGACGGCATTGAAGCTTCGCGTGTGAAGGTGGTGTACACCCCCGGAGCCGCAGGCCCGGTGACTATAAGCGCTCCCGACAACATAATGCCGTATGTGAAGGTGCGGGTTCACGACGGCGACCTTGAGTGCCGCATCGACCGCGATATCCAGATCGAGATGTCGTCCGGTCCGGTAGTCACTGTTACTGTAAGCGCCCCTGCTGTCGACGATTTCGAGGCATCCGTGTCGGGTATCATCCAGGTAGACGGCAACCTGAATGTTCACGACTTTTCCGCTGAAGCGAACACCGCGGCCCAGATTCTGGTGCCGTCGCTCACGGCCGCCGATGCTTCCTTCGAAGCCTCCACTGCCGGTGTTGTCACGGTGAACAATGCCATGGTTTCGGAAGATGTCGAGACGGAAGTCTCGACCGGTGGAGTGGTTACTCTGAACACACTTAAAGCTGCCAAACTGGAAGCCGATATCACTACCGGAGGTGTGGTGAATATCCACCAGGGCAATATCAACTACGGCGATCTGGAAGCCACCACAGGCGGTGTAATCAACGCACAGGGTGTTACCTTTGGCGGCGGCAAGGCATCAGCCACTACCGGTGGTGTGATTAATGTTTCGGGTAATACGCTCAGGAGGAGCGCTTCCACCGGCGGTTCAATCAATAACTGATAGTAGCCGTAAGATAAAAACTGAGGCCGCGCAGCGATTGCATATCCGCTGCACGGCCTTGTCTGTTTTCCGACAGTTAAAAGGATGGCTTTTCGCGGCATTCACGGTTTTTCATGTTTCCGTAGTTTTCGAGTGCCCATGCCACAAGTCCGGTGATGTGCGGCATAAGGCTGCGGCCAAGGCCGGTGAGGGAATATTCCGTGCGAGGTGGAATTTCGGCATAAAGCCGGCGGGAAACCAGGCCGGAATTTTCGAGATTGCGCAACGTGTCGGTCAATACCTTAGGAGAGATGTCGGGGATGGCCTTTCCGATAGCATTGAAGCGCGTGGCTTCGTTCTCGGAGAGGACACACAGAACAAGCATGGACCATTTGCCGGAAAAGCGGGAAATCACATTTCTGATGGGGCATGAATCCACGCAGGTGAATTTTTCTAAATTTTCTTTCAGTTCCAACTTCTTCATTTTCAAAAAAAGTTACCGGAGGGTAAGTGTTGCACATTTTGGTAACTTGTTGTTTGTTATGTAGATGTGGTTTAATTTTGCGCTATCGAAAAGATAGCGGCTTGCTGCTGCAAAGTTAATAATCACTCTTAATAGACCCAAAAATGAACGAAGTGAAAACAGTTACCGAAGGCGATGGCTTCAGCCATGCCACTGTGGGGAATATCCATGGATTCGAAGGCAAGAAGTTCGTAAAGGATGCCACCGGTGCCTCCTCGTGTGAAATATCGTTCGGCACATTGCCTTCCGGCGAGGCTATACCGTTCTTCCACAGCCATAAGGAGAACGAAGAAAACTATATAATCCTGTCCGGAGCAGGGCGTTTCCAGGTCGACGACCGGGTGTTCGATGTCGCCGAAGGCTCGGTGGTGCGCATAGCCACCGGTTGCGACCGCAACCTCAGATGCACCTCCGGAGAGCCCATGACATACATCTGCATCCAGGCTCTGGAAAACAGCCTCGGAGCATACACCATGACCGACGCCGAGATAACCGAACGCCCCATCCTGCTCTGAGAAACTTTCTGCTCATTTCTTGAAAGTCAGCGACAGCATGAACTCGCGCCCGCGTATGGCCGTTGTTATGGTGGTAGTGCTCAGAAGGCCATAGGAAGTGGCGGTGTACGTATCGCGGTTAAGCAGATTGGTTGCAGTAGCCTTCAGCTCCAGGACACTGCTGAGTTTATATGTTATTTTCGCATCGAGCATGGGCACATTGGTGCGCGTGCCGGCGAGCATTCCGTTGCTGTATAGCTCGCCGTAGAAGTCGACATAAACTTTCCGGCAAGGGTACACAGTTATCTGCATGCTGTTTACCATATCTGCCGTTTTGTCGGACATAATGTAGTGTAGGGCAGAATAGTTGAATTTGAGTTTGTATTGCAGATAAAGAAACCTGCATGGGCTGGAATAGATTTTGGCGTTGACAGTGAGCATGTCCACGTGGCTTCGGGTTCTCTGCGACTGCGACAGTACTGTGCTCCAGTTTCGGGTGAACATGCCCGAAACAGAAAATCCTCCGCGGATGGGTTTGACCGTTTTGCTGATATTCCAGTTGATGGAGAGCATGCGCCCCGACGATTTGTTCTCCACATAGCCGTAGAGTATGTTGTCGCCCTGGATGTACCGGGAGCGGGTGTAGGGATGCTCCGACCACGAAATCATTGCCATGGCGTTTGCAAACAGTCCTTTTGAGGTGTTGCGGTAGCGAGCGTTAGCCGACAGCCGTTGGCGAGTGGACATCCGGAACAGATACAGCCCTTCGTTAAACACACGGTAGTCGGAGGCTATAACTCCGGGATAGAAGGAGTCCATCGCCGGTGCCGAGTTACCCACGCTTCCGCTTACCGCAAAGCCGAAATTTTGCGATGCATTCCAGCGGAATGTCATGGAGGGCGAGAACAGACAGGCATTCTTGACGCTCAAGTAGCCACCGAACGAATAGAAGGCATAGCTCACCGGACTGCTTAATTCAAGCATTGTCCTGCCGAAGGTTTTCTGCACCTGCGGAGAAAGATAGACCGTGAAGTAGTTGCGACGGGTGTGGAAATCGCCATTATCCATCACCCCGTTTGTCATTTGTGCATTCAGAGTGTTCAGATACATTTTCAGGCCGCCTTCTACCGTAAAGCCCCAGCCTTTGCTCTGAAAACGAAACGACGATTTTTCCTCGTTGTAGAAGGCATGTGTGCGTAGTTTCTGCCCGAAAAGGTCGGTGCGGCTCACATCAAGCGATTGCGGCCTGCTTTCCCATTCGGTGCGGCTGTCGATTCTTACAAGCCTGTTGCCACGGATGCGACGTATCAGCGAGAATGTATTGTCGATATAGAAGTCGGCTTGTGATACCGATTGTGTATTGTTGTCTGTGCCTGTTGTGGCAAAATAAGCCCGGTTCCATCTGATATTTGTTCTGAGAGTGTTGTCCAGGTAGAATGTCCGTTCGTTGGCAGTAATGGCAATAAGGCCGTTCAGTATGTTTTCTTTCGACCGTCCGCTCTGGTTTTCTACCACCGACACATCGCCGCCATCCAGAAAATATGTGTTTGTGCTTTCAGAGGCTGAATGTTCGCGGTTGTAAAGGTAGTCTATCTGCGTCTTGATGCTGTATTTATTGGAGAGCTTCCACAACTGGTTTAGCGAGAGCATGTGCGACACATTGAACCATTCGCGGGAATTACCGAAGATTGCCTTGGCAGGATGGCCGGGAGTGAAGTAGGAGTCGATGCCGGTGTTCCGAGCAGAGTATATGAAGTCTGATATTTCCCCGGAAATATCGTTTCCGGTGTTGTTGGTTTTGTATGTCATCAGAGTCTGGAAGCGTGGCATGGCCGCCATGGTGAAGAGGTGTCCTTCCCATAGTCCGTGGAACGGATGGAGGGAAAAACCGCCGCCGGCGCCTCCGTTGCCAAGCCATGTCGATTTTGCTCCGCTGCGTAGTTTAAGGTTTATGGCAGCCTGGTCGGAATAGGCTATGCCTGAGAGCACCTGCAGTGGCTGATGGTTTTCCATCACCTCCACAGCACCTATATCGGAGGCCGATATTCCATTGGTGGCCACGCCATATCGTCCGCCGAGCATGTCGGCACCTTCGATGTAGAACCGGTTTATGTCGGCGCCTTGGTACTGGATTTTGCCCGACTTATCTACTTCGAGCCCGGGCATGCGTTTTATCACATCCCCGATTGATGCATCCTGTTCTTTTGCGAATGTTGCCACAAGGTATGTTATGGTGTCGCCCTGTTCCCTGATCTGGTTGGCAGTCACATTTACGTTTTTCAGCAGTTCGGTAGATTGCCTCAGGCTTATTGTGGAACCGTCGCGGAAGTTTTGCAACTTGATACTTTGCTTTGCGTAGCCCACCAGTGAGAACTCTATTGTGGTGCCTTTCGGTTTCTTTGATAAATTGAAATTACCGGAAATATCGGTGGAGGCATAGCTGCATATTTTATTCAGGCTGTCCCGTAGCACAACCGATACTCCCGGCAACGGCTCGTTGTCGCTTTCATCGACAACTATTCCGTGTACCACATCCTGTCCCACGGCTTTTCCGGCGAAGATCATAGCTATAGCCAGAAAAGCCAACATATTGCGGTATGCCATGTTTGATATCATGGTTTTTTATCTCTTATTCTCCACTTGTGTGGATAGTCGGTTTCTTCAAAGTCACGTTTCACGTAGAATGAAGTGTCGATGTTGAGGTCGTCGATGGTTCGTGGCGGTTCCAGTCCGGCCATTATTGCTATTTGCTGCTGTTGTTCCAGTGCATCTTCGGCGCGTCTGTTTATATACCAGTGGCGATGCTGGAAATACATGTCGCGTGTCATTCTCACAGGAGGGCTGACTGTGAAGAAATATCTTCCTACTTTTAACTGTGTGGTGTATGCGATTCCAGTGCCGAGGAACTGGTAGTGCCGTTTTGTGTCGTATGCTTCCAGAATGAGCCCCGGCAGTCCGCAGAGCTTCCACGGACCATCCTGCGCCGCGATTTCGGGCGTGAACCATGCAATCCATGTTCGTCCGCGGTAGTCGGTTGTCGCTTTTATGCATTCGAAGCCCAATACTGTTTTTGTGGAATCGAGAATCTGCCAGATTGGTTTCTGCCATTCCTCCTCGTAGTATCGTAGTTCCTGGTCGAAAAGGCAGGAGCCGGTAAGCATCCCTTCGGGCATATTCTTGAATATGTACTCCCATTCGGAGCCACCGGGTCGCCACCAGTAGTGGTCGCCACTTTCCCGGCGTGCTGTGCGTATTTCCATATGGGTATTGAAGTCATATGAACAGAGCGAATCGTCCCAAAACTTTTTTGTTGCAAAGAACATACTTGCAGTCGGGCCTATGCGCAGAGTCATAGGCGAAATCTCGAGATGTTCGTTGCGCTGTATGGTGTCTTCTTCGGTAATCTTGGTGTAGTACACCTCCATAACAGAGCTCTCTTTTTCCTCGACTATCGCAGAGAAAAGAGAAATAGATACAATCGCCATTGCGATGATAAATATTGTAGTCCGCATAGGGATTTGAGGTTAAAAGAGACAAGTCTGGGAAGAATAGACCCTGCCTTGTCTCTTTGGCAGCAAATTGTTTAGATTTGGATTACGAGGTTTATGTAGTTGTGTTTGTTTAGAAACTGTTAGATTTCAGATTGTACTATTTTTGAGTGTTTTTCATAATTGTAGGTGTATAGGTTCAAGGTTCTGTGCCAAAGATAGCCATATTTTTAGATATTCCAAATGAAAGTCTGTGTTTTTATGTTGTTTGTGTGCTTTTTTTATGCTAAAAGAGCTTTTTGGAGAGCATATGATAATATCGGAGGCCTTTCCCGGGAATGCAACGACGCATTTCATGGAAAGGCCTCCGGATTTATATGGTGCTATAGCCTGGGAAACGGTTTAATTATGTATGGGACAGCTTCCTGGCATAGACGGTCTGGTTTTTCAGATGTGGAGTTTTACCGCCAGTTGCAGGGAGCGGGGTAGCGACGGGCCATAGATATAGCCGCTGTCGCGGTTCTCGCCATGGTCGAAGTCGTTCTGGTAGCTGTTGAATATGTTGGTTATTCCTGCCGAGAAGTCGAGGCATGCTGTGTGGAACACTTTAAGCTCGTAGTTTATTTTGGCTCCGGCGTCGAAGAAGCTGCCGGTAGTCACCGCGCGGTCGATCGGCGTGCCCGAACCTTCCATGTGCTGTACCAGCATGGAGCCGGTGTAGGTGCCGCTGAGAGCCAGACTCCAGTGTCTGGCGAAGTCCCAGTTGAAAGTCAGGTATCCGTAGGTGTCGGGAGTGCGGAACATGCGGCGCACGGCAGGCACTTCCGGGTTCTCGCTCCATTGCTCAGGCTGTTTGTAGCGGCTTCGCTGCCATGTGAATCCGGCCTGAATCCAGAGAGGGGATCCGAAAGATACCTTGGCTTCGATGTTTGCGCCGGCCACTGTTGCGCCGCCGCCGTTGTAGCGTTCGAGCACTGTGTTGCCGGCGGCGTCGGGTGTGGCGAGTTTGCGCAGTGCGAACACGTGGCGCAGGTCGGTGTAGAATCCCTCGAGGGTTAGATTGCACTGCACGCGGCCGAAACGCCGGTAGAGGTCGGCGGATGCGCTGAGGCTGTTGCTGCTTTCCTGGCGCAGGCCGGGCGCGAGCACCGTCACCACGCGTTCACCGCCCACGATTGCCACGTGAAAGTCTTCATCGTAGGCCTGGGGAGAGCGGAAACCGGTGGAATAGCTCAGCCTGAGGTTGATGTTTTCGGTAGGGTTGAAGCGGATGTTGGCACGTGGCGACACAATGGGGCGCCGTACCATGCTGTGCTTGTCGAGTCGTGCGCCGATGAGGAATCCCCAGCGGTCGTTGCGCCATTCGTTCTGCAGATATGCGCTGTAGATGTTCACCCGCTGCACAATGCGGTGCCCGTAGCCCACTGTTATGTCCTTCAGGTAGTTGTGGTAGTATTCGATTCCTCCGATAAGCTCCGAGGGCATGAACAGCAGACGGCTGAAACTGTGGGTGTACTGTGCTCCGGAAGTGACCACCAGGTCGTGGGTGCGGCCATAGGCATTCGGGTCGCGTCCGCTGCCGTAGTAGCTTTTGCGGCGCGTGTTCTGGAGAGCCGCGAACACATTGAGATGGCCGGTGCGCTCCCTGTTCCACAGGTCGAACGATGCCTCTCCGCCGTTTATGTCGTGTTCCACCTCTTCGGCGATGAGAGCCTGGTGGGCCGGCAGGTCGAGGTCGTCGCCTCCGCGGCGGTATTCGTGGGTGCCGTGGTACTCGAGGGTCAGGCGGCTGTCGTCGGTTGTGCGTGCGAAGGCACGCAGGCCGAGGGTCTGCGATTTCAGTTTCGCCACTTCCGTGAATCCGTCGCCGTTGTGGTCGTAGCCGTCGCGATGCCGGTTCTGGCCATATACGGTGAGGCCTATCTTGTTGTTCATGCCCACCACGGATGCGTTGAGCGCCGTGTTGTTGTCCAGAGCGCCGCTTATGCCTATTGATGTGAGTGTGTGCGAAACTTCGGCATAGTTGTCGGCCGGGTCACGGGTTATGATGTTCACGGTGCCACCGATTGCCGATGCGCCGAACAGCGCCGAGCCGCCCCCGCGCATCACCTCCACGCGGTCGATTATATTCGCCGGAATCTGTTCGAGACCATAGACACCCGTGAGTGCCGAGAACACCGGCCTCGAGTTCATCAGAATCTGTGAGTAATGGCCGTCGAGTCCGTTGATTCTCACCTGGGTGAAGCCACAGTTCTGGCAGTTGTTCTCCACCCTCACACCTGGCTGGAAGCTCAGGCCGTCGGCAAGCGAGCAGGCGTTGACCAGGCCGAACACGCGGTCGTTGACAACGCTCACCAGCACGGGGCTGTTGCGGCGCTTGAGTTCGCTTTTGCTGCCGGTGACCACTACCTGGTCGAGCATGAAGGCGTCGGGTTCGACTTCGAAGTTGACTTCCAGAGTGTGCCCTGCCGCCAGGGTCACATTCCTGGTCTTGGTAATGAATCCTACCGACGATGCCTCCACGGTGTATTCGCCGGGGCTAAGGTGGCGGAGTGCGTAGTGTCCGCTGGCATCGGTTACGGTGAATGTGCGCGTGCCCTTGAGCACGATGTTGTAGTGCGAGAGGTGCTCGCCGGTGGTGGCATCCACCACATGGCCTATGATATTGGCATCACTGGGGTTATCGGCCAGGCCGACAGCCCACAGCAGCGCAGGCAACATCAGCGCTGCCAGCGTGGAATAAAAACGGATCATAAAGGAAAATGTTGAAAATTAGCGAATAGGAAATGTTATGGCTAATTTTCGGCCGGAGGCGCACGTTCTCCGGAAACAATCCTTCTGTAGCATATGGAAACGATGATAACCGCAAAGCCCAGGGTCACTGTCCAGAGTCCTGGTTCGGGCACTGTCGCTATGCCGGAGCATATCATCTGCGTCAGCGAGGCATTGATGGAGCCTATCGAAGCCAGAGCCTGGGAGCTGTGGCTGTGCTGCGAACCCGGAATGGTGGCGTGAGAGTGCACATACACACGGTCGCCGTCGCGGTGGGTGTGCGTGAACAGTGTGTTCCCGCACACAAACGATGCGAAAACAGCCAGCAGCAGGCCGGCGATAATCCTGTTTCGGGTGCACTGCGGTTTCACGACGCAAAGTTAGCAAAATTATAGGTTGTCTTGATATTTTCGCTAATTTTGCATACCTGAATCATCAGTAAACGCAAGCTTAAAAGCGACAGATGTATTTTTCGCCCGAACTTCCCCTTGAGGTACTTTGGCTGCTGGTTGCCGCCGCCGTGTGCGTGCTGCTGGCCGCAGCCATCTATTTTTTTCGTGTGCGCACAGTGTCGGCATACTGCCGGCGTGCCGACCGCGAGCGTCCCGACAAGCCCGATGCCGAATATGAACCGGCATCGGTGGTTGTGTATTCGCAGGGCGATGCCGGACATCTGGAGGAGATTCTGAAAGCACTGCTCGACCAGGACTATCCGGCGGTCTTCGAGGTGGTGGTGGTCAACGAGGGCGAGCGTTCCGACGTGTCCGACCTCGTTTCGATGCTCCGCGCGAGCCATAGCAATCTCTACCTTACCTACACCCCCGACGGGGTTGTGAATCTCAGCCGCAAGAAGCTTGCACTCACTCTTGGCGTGAAAGCCGCGCGCTACGGTGTTGTGGTGCTTACCACCACGGCGGCCGTTATCGAGTCGCGCATGTGGCTGCGGCGTATGATGGCTCCATTCGGAGCCTCCTCGCCCGTGGAAGTGGTGTTAGGCTTCGCATACGTGGACCCTGCGGAGGACAAGTCCAACGGCCGCAGGCGCCGTGCCTTCGATTTTGTTGCCGACAGTGTGCGCTGGCTCGGCGTGGCCATTGCCGGAAAACCTTTCCGAGGCACGGAGTACAACATAGCCTACCGCAAGGAGGTGTTTTTCCGCAACAGCGGCTTTGCCCGCAGTCTGAATCTGCACCATGGCGACGACGACATATTCGTGAGCCAGGTAGCCGGCCGCGACAACACTGTCGTGGAGCTGTCGCGGGAGTCGATGGTGCGTCTGCGCCATGGCAACCACCCCCGCATATTCACCGAACGCACCCTGCAGCGGCATTTCACCGAAAGTTTTATCCGCCGTCGCCCGCGGATTCTGTATCCCCTGGCCGGATGGCTGCAGCTTGCCGCCATAATCTGTGGCGGTGTGGCGGCTATTATCTCGTGGCCCAACCTGCAGGCGACATTGGTCGCTCTGGTTATTGTGGCCGTGATGCTTACTATAGACATCATTACCTGGCGAAAGGCCCAGGAGGCATTGCGCTCGCGCCGGCTTCTGCTTTCGATTCCATGGCTGGCCGTGATGTATCCTGTGCGCCGCATGGTGTCGCACATCCATTCGCTGCTCGGCAGACAGAAGAAATATACCTGGGACTGAGACAAAAACCTTCTAAATCTATACTAATGGCAAAGTACAACTTCGACTGCGTTATCGACCGTCATGGCACCGCAGCGGCAAAAATCGACCGGCTCGATGCAGTGTTCGGCCGCCACGACCTTACCCCCCTGTGGATCGCCGACCTCGACTTCGCCGTGTGTCCGCAGATTACCGCGGCACTGCAGAAACGGCTCCAGCATCCTGTGCTGGGATACTCCGAGGCTTCCGATGCATACTGGAACGCCATCATAGACTGGAACCGCCATCGCCACGGTTTTGAAATCGACCGCAGCGAACTCGCCTTTGTTCCCGGTGTGGTGAAAGGAATAGCATATGCCGTGAACTTCTTTACCTCGCGCGGCGATACAGTGGTGATTCAGCCGCCGGTATATACTCCTTTCCGCACTGTCGTGGAAGGCAACGGCCGCAAAGTGGTGGAGAATCCTCTGGTGGCCACTGCCGAAGGTTATGAGATGGACCTCGACGGTCTCGAAAGACTCATAGAGGAACACCATCCGCGCATGATGGTGCTCTGCAACCCCCACAACCCCATAGGCATCCAGTGGAGCGCCGACGACCTCGCCCGTCTGGCAAGTATCTGCCGGCGCGCCGGCGTGGTGGTGGTGAGCGACGAAATCCACGGCGACCTCATGCTCGAAGGACGCCCCCATATACCTTTCCTCAGTGTCAGCGACGACGCCCGTGCCATTGGCGTGATGCTCGGCGCGCCGTCGAAGACTTTCAATATTCCAGGCCTTGTGAGCTCCTGGATGGTGGTGAAGAACCCCGAACTCCGGAAGCCTTACTACGAATGGCTGGAATCTAACGAGTTCAGCGCTCCTGTGCTTATCTCGACCATTGGCGCCGAAGCGGCATACTGCAATGGCGAGGAATGGCTCGACCAGATGCTCGAATATGTGCAGAGCAATATCGAGTTTGTGGTGGACTATCTGGCCGCCAACATCCCCGAGCTGCGCGTGGTGCGGCCGCAGGCTTCGTTCCTTCTGTGGCTCGACTTCCGTGGCCTTGGAATGTGCCAGAAAGAAATCATGAACCTGCTGCTGGACAAGGCGCATCTCGCCCTGAACGACGGCACCATGTTCGGCAGCCAGGGCGCCGGTTTCGCACGCCTGAATGTGGGCACACCGCGCTGTGTGCTGCATAAAGCGCTTGATAGCCTGAAAACGGCCATCAAAGGCTGCGAAGACGAAGCCTGACCGCTTGTACAGAATCCAAATTATACATCATAGAATTCAGATTGGACCTACGCATATTTCCCCCTGACGGCATTCTTGAGGCCGTTGCAGAACTGCCGCTGAGCAAAAGCGAAAGCGCGCGCCGGCTTGTGATTGATTTCATTGCCGGCGGCGCCGGCGCCCTTGCCGACGCATCCCGGCTGGCCGAGTGCCACGACATCGAGGTGCTGCGCCGTGCGCTTGAAATGTCGGGACACGCCGACTCCATCGATCTGGGAGCCTCGGGCACCGCACTGAGGCTGCTTGCGGCACTATACGCCGCCACTCCGGGTGTCCGCTGCCGCCTCACAGGCAGCGACAGCCTGCGGCAACGCCCGCTCGCACCGCTGGTGGATGCTCTCAGAGAAATGGGAGCATCCATAACCTATTGTGTGCGCGAAGGTTTCGCGCCGATAGAAATCGAAGGCCGGCGCCTGCGCGGCGGCGACATCACCCTCGATGCCTCGGTAAGCTCGCAGTTTGTTTCGGCATTAATGCTGGCTTCGCCACTTATGGAGTCGCCGCTGCGCATAGCCACTCCGGGCCGACGCAGCTCCTCTCCCTATCTGAAGATGACAGCCGCCATGATGACAGCCGCCGGTGTGCCTGCCGAAGTCGACCCCGATGGTGTGTCGGTTTCTTCCGGCAGCTATAGGGTTGTCGATGCCGATGTGGAGCGCGACTGGAGTGCGGCGGCCTTCTGGTACGAAATCGCCGCTCTTACCGCCGGATGGGTCACCTTGCCCGGCCTTCGTGAAAAATCCCTGCAGGGCGACAGTCTGGCCGCCTCGCTGTTCGAGCGCCTGGGTGTGATCACCGAATTCACCGCCGAAGGTGCCGGGCTGTCGGCTACACCCGACCTGTTCAGCCGTCTGGAGGCCGATATGTCCGATACTCCCGACATGGTTCCGGCGCTGGCTGTTACCGCGGCCCTTGCAGGCATACCGTTCGAGCTGAGCGGCGTTGCCAATCTCCGCCACAAGGAATGCGACCGGCTTGCAGCCTTGCGCGACGAACTCGCAAAAATAGGCATTCCGGTGACTATCGAGAAATACGACGACCTGTTGCGTTGGGACGGTACCCGTCTTCCGGTCAGGGAAATTCCCGTGTTCGACAGCCATGCCGACCACCGCATGGCCATGGCTCTTGCTCCGGTGGCAGTGTTCATTCCCGGAGCGGTGATAAAGGACGCCGGTTGTGTAGCCAAGTCCTACCCCGGCTTCTGGCAGCAGCTGCAGCAGGCAGGCTTTGTGCTGGCCGACCCCGACGAACCCATGCCCGACCCGCAGCAGCAATGACGGCAATTCTCATACTTGCCGCCTCCATTGTGGTTGTGGGGATGCTGCTTTTCATCCACCACCGGATTACCACTCCCGCCCCGTCGCGCACAGAGCGTGAGGATGGCGTTGACACGACATCACCAGCAGCCGGCGGCGACAGTTCTTCCGACGACGGGGAATGCTGCGGAATGCATATAACCTGCGAAAAGGATTCGTTGCTGGCGGCTGTCTCCGAAACCATAGAGTATTTCGACGACGAGGAACTCGACCGCTTCGCCGGCCGTGCCGCCTCCGACTACAGCACAGCCGAAGCCGATGAGTTCCGCGATGTTATGCTAACCATGTCTCCCGACGAAATCGCGCCCTGGGCGCGCAGCCTGCAGTTGCGAGGCATCGAACTGCCGGCTCCCGTGCGCGACGAACTGTTGCTCATCGTGGCCGAGGCTCGGAAACCGCATAAGCAATGACAGAACTTCTGCAATATCTCGACTATCCGTTTTTCCAGCGCGCACTCCTGGCCGTTGTTCTTGTGAGCCTTTGCGGGGCTGTTGTGGGAACATACATTGTCAGTCGCCGGCTGGTGGCAATCTCGGGAGGCATCACACACGCCTGCTTCGGAGGTCTCGGTCTGGGTTACTTTCTTGGTGTCAGCCCTTTGCTCACAGCAGCAGTCGTGGCCGTGGCATCGTCGGCCGCCGTGGAATGGAGTTCCTCCCGCTGGGGCGTGCGCTCCGATTCGGCAATTGCCGTTGTGTGGGCGCTGGGAATGGCGCTGGGCACATTGTTTGTGTTCCTTACTCCTGGATATGTGCCCGAGCTTAACACTTTCCTGTTCGGAAACATCCTCACCGTCGGCCCCTCCGACCTGCTGGCTTTCGGTATTTTCGGCCTGGTACTGGCGGTATTCACCGTAAGCTGCTACCGGCGCATCGTCGCCGTGGCCTTCGACAGCGACTTCGCCGCTGTGTCCGGAATAAATGTGCGTTTCATTTCCTACGCCATGACTGTGCTCGTGGCTGTGTGCATAGTTCTAACCATCAGAGTGGTCGGAATCATGATGCTCATGTCGGTGCTTTCGCTGCCCATGCTCGCCGCCGAAGTCTATTGCCGGCGCATGGCCACAATAATGTGCGCCTCGGCGGCGGTTTCGCTGCTGTGCTGCCTGGGAGGCCTTATACTTTCTGCCGGCACGGGAGTGCCTGCCTCCGCCATGGCTGTTCTGCTCATGGTGGCCGTCTATGCCGTCGCCAGAATTTCCGCGGCTCTGTCGGCGCGCAGGCAAGCCCGCTAAACAAACTTTAATAGGCTAAAGGCCAAAAAAAAGCGTATTCCGCAAAACCAAATACCGAAATTTTTCATTAATTTTGCGGCGGTAAAAAAGAACAGTCCTTGCGCCATATGTAGCGCAAGCGCCAAAAGGCTGACAATAAGCATATTTTCAAACCCAATATTCAAAATATCCAAAATGACTAAAATCGGTATCAATGGCTTTGGACGTATCGGTCGCTTTGTCTTCCGTGCCTCCATCAAGCGTGACGACATCGAGGTTGTTGCCATCAACGACCTGCTGCCCGTAGACTACATGGCCTACATGCTCAAATACGACACAATGCACGGTCAGTTCGAAGGCACCGTAGATTACGACCTCGAAAAGAGCGAACTCATCGTCAACGGCAAGCACATCCGTGTCACCGCCTGCAAGAACCCCGCAGAAATCGCTTGGGGCGCAGTAGGTGCCGAATACGTCGTGGAATCCACCGGCCTCTTCCTCACAAAGGAAAAAGCTCAGGCTCACATCGAAGCAGGTGCGAAATATGTGGTTATGTCCGCTCCCTCCAAGGACGACACCCCCATGTTCGTCTGCGGCGTGAACGCCCACACTTACGTGAAAGGCACCCAGTTCGTGTCCAACGCTTCCTGCACCACCAACTGCCTTGCCCCCATCGCTAAAGTCCTCAACGACAAGTTCGGCATCATCGATGGCCTTATGACCACCGTTCACTCCACCACCGCTACCCAGAAAACCGTAGACGGTCCTTCCATGAAAGACTGGCGTGGTGGCCGTGCCGCTTCCGGCAACATCATCCCCTCCAGCACCGGCGCCGCCAAGGCTGTAGGCAAAGTGATTCCCGAACTCAACGGCAAACTCACCGGCATGAGCATGCGCGTGCCCACCCTCGACGTTTCCGTTGTCGACCTCACTGTAAACCTGGCTAAACCCGCCACTTACGACGAAATCTGCGCCGCCATGAAGGAAGCTTCCGAAGGCGAACTCAAAGGTGTGCTCGGCTACACCGAAGAAGATGTCGTTTCCAGCGACTTCCTCGGCGACACCCGCACCTCCATCTTCGACAAGAAGGCAGGTATCCAGCTCACCCCCACTTTCGTGAAAGTCGTTTCATGGTACGACAACGAAATCGGCTACTCCAACAAAGTGCTCGATCTCATCGCTACCATGGTTAAAATCAACGGCTGATACCCGAAGATACACCGCATAACATAGAAAGACTGCTCCGCACAACAGGCGGGGCAGTCTTTTTTTCATATCTTTGCGAAATGATGCAGCACTGCGAACATATTCCGATGGTGAGCGTGGCAATGATTGCCTACAACAAGGAACGGCTCATCGCACGCGCCATAGAAGGCGTGGTGAGGCAGCGCGCGCCCTTCGCGATAGAACTTATAATCGTGGACGACGCTTCCACCGACGCAACCCTCGGGGTGGCGCGAATGTGGCAGGAACGTTATCCGGAAATAATCAAGGTATTCGCCAACAAAACCAATCTCGGACTTCAGGCGAATTATATCGAGGCATTCAGCCACTGCACCGGCAAATACCTCGCCATATGCGATGCCGACGACTACTGGTGCTCACCGTCGAAGCTCCGCCGCCAGGTGCGGTACATGGAAAAGAATCCCGGCTGCGCAATCACTTTCCATAGGGTTATAAACCACTATACCGCCGATTCCACCAAAAGCCTGAGCAACGGCGGACAAAGCGTCGACACCACGATAGCCGACCTGGCCCGCAGCAACTATATCACAAACCTGTCGGTGGTTTATCGCCGCAGCCTGGTTGATCTCCGGAATCTCCCTGAGTGGCTTGCCGACGACCGCTCTCCCGACTATGCCATGCACATGCTCTATGCTGCCGGGGGAACAATCCATTACTTCCGACGGCCAATGGGTGTGTACCACATCGCTGGCGAAGGCGCCTGGAGCATGACAGAGCGCTACCGGAGGCTGGAAATGTCGCTCTCTGTCCGCCACCGCCTTATGGTGCATTTCGCGCATATGCCCGAGGTTGTCGCCGGGCTGAGAGGCGCCGCCGAAAGCATACTGCTGGCAATGGTGGCCGCTTCCGGCAATGACACCGTGCGTCGCGATTCCGCGATAGCCCTTCTCATGGCCGATAACCCGTCGGCAACACCGGAGGACATAATCCGGGCTGCAACATCAAAGGCCTCCGCGCCGCCTCTTCTCCGCCGCCTGCTCACGGCCATCCGTCGCGCAGTGTCAAGGCTTGTGCCGATTTCCGCAGCGCGCCTGATTCCGTAACAGGGCTAATACGCAGCGAGGCCGACGTTATGGTTGCGTCGGCCTCGTTGCGTTGCAGTGTGGCAAGAGCTATGCGTAGCGCTCTTTCACAGCTTTCTTGAACTCCTCGAACACGGGGTAGAAGTCGGAGTAGATGTTGCTGTCCTCGGAGCACTTCTTGAGTACATGATGCATCAGACGGAGAGCCACGGCGAGTTCTTTGGCATGTTTTTCGGAGATATCGCCCTTGGCGGAGATTTTCTGTGCCATGGCGGCAAGGTCGTGGTGGCCTCCGAAGTTGAAACTCATCACATCCTCGATTTTGCCGTCGCGCACTTCGGAGATATTGAAGTGATACGAGCGTTTTTCTTTATTGCATTTGCAATTACAGTCCATGATTATTCTATATTTGGGTTTGTATGTATAAAACGGGATATATGACCCGATGTTCGCCGTTAAATGATAAATATTTGCTAATTTCGCGCTGTACGAATTTCCTTTTCTGTAACCATGGCTCGAAAACACACCCTGTGCCTTGCCGCCGCTACGGCACTGGCGGCCTCAGCTCTTCTTAACGGCTGCAGCGATGCCGCCCGCAAGGACAATACTCTTGTTATTCTCCACACCAACGACACCCATTCGCAGATCGATCCCACACGGAAGAATCTCGGCGGGGTTATGCGCCGCATGGCTGCTATCGACAGCATCAGACGCCACAACGGGAATGTGATGCTTGTCGATGCCGGTGACGCCGTACAGGGTACGCTGTATTTCTATCTCTACGGCGGCAGGGTGGAGCAGGAGGTGCTGAACATCATGGGCCTCGACGAAGGCATACTGGGCAACCACGAGTTCGACAACGGCATAGACTCTCTGGCATCGGTGTTGCGGCTCCGCAACCGCAAGCTCATAAGCACCAACTACGATGTGGACGACACTCCGCTGGATACGCTGTTGATTCCGTATTCCGTGCGTGAGTACGGAGGAAAGCGCATAGGCATAATGGGCCTCAATCTCGACCCGGAAGGAATGATAAGCGACGACAACAGCGAAGGCATAGATTTCCGGCCTATCGTGGCCACGGCCAATGCCACAGCCGACATGCTGCGCAGCCGCGAGAATGTCGACGCCGTGATTGCCCTCACCCACATAGGATACAATCCGGCGGGTCTTGTCGGCGACAGTGTTCTTGCCCGCAACTCCCGTGGCATCGACATCATTATCGGCGGCCATAGCCACGATGTTATAGATCCTGCAACCGAGCGAGGTGCCGCGCGCAGCCGCCTTACCGACCTCGACGGGAAGGAGGTGCTGGTGGTGCAGACAGGAAAGTCGGGTATGAATCTCGGCAAAATTGAAATCAATCTCGACAGCCTTGGCAAGGGCGGCCGGCCGTCCTACGAGCTCATCCCTGTTGATTCCCGCTTCGACGGACACACCGAGCCGCGTCTCCAGGCTCTGCTCGACCGCTATTCTCCGGGAGTGGACTCGCTGATGCACATGTGGGTGGGAACGGCGCCGCAGGCTCTTCCCGACAGCAGCACTCGCCTTATCAATTTCTTCACCGACTTTGTGCTCTCCCGCGGCCGCCAGCTGGCACCGGGGGTAGATCTGGCAATAGCCAACAAAGGCGGCATCAGAGCGTCGCTGCCGCAGGGGCAGTTCTCCAAAGGCCATATAATCAATATGCTGCCTTTCCGCAACTATGTAACTGTAGTCGATGTCGAAGGCGACGATTTGCTCGAAATTTTCCGGGTTATGGCAAAGACAGCAGGCAATGGAGTGAGTGCTAACGTGCGCGCCACCTACACCGATGGCGACGAGGGCTTCGAACTTGGCGAGGTGCTCATCGACGGCCGTCCACTCGACCCTGAAAAGACCTACCGTGTGGCCACAATAGACTATCTGGCCAAGGGTGGCGACTATATGAAGGCATTCCGCGAAGGCGACGGTGTGGCCGACAGCCCCACATGGGTCTACGACGACCTTCTGGAATATTTCACCACCGGCGCCGGTGCAGGCCGGCCGCTCACCGGCGACCCCGGACCGCGTTGGAAAAAACAATAATACCGGGCGGTATTCTCTTTTGATATGAAGCACAATTATCTGATATCTCTTGCTGTCGCGGCTCTGTTGGCCGTGATTTCCGCCACCGGAGCCGAACCCGTGCCGGCGCGTGGCGTCGACCGTGCGGCCGCAGCCCGGTGGGCCGACTCTGTGTATAATTCTCTCAGCGTGCGTCAGAGGCTGGCGCAGTTGGTTGTGCCCAAGCTTGTTCCCAACGACGTTGCCGCCGTTGGGCGTATCGCCCGTGAGGGCTTCGGCGGGCTGCTGTTCACGGCAGGCACGCTTGAGCAGTATGTGGCAAGTACCAATAGCGCGCAGAGCAATGCCAAGGTGCCAGTGCTGATGACTTTCGACGGAGAATGGGGCCTGAACATGCGCATCCGGGAACTCGACGCCTTTCCCCATAACATGGCGCTCGGCGCCGTACAGCAGCCGAAGCTCATCTACCGCTACGGGCAGGAGATGGCGCGGCAGTGCCGCCTGCTGGGAATACAGTGCAATTTCGCTCCCGATGCCGATGTGAACTCCAATCCATCCAACCCGGTTATCGGCTACCGCTCCTTCGGCGAAGACCCCGAGCGAGTGGCGGTGGCCACAGTTGCGTATACACTCGGTCTGGAAGATGCCGGCGTGCAGGCCACGCCGAAACATTTCCCCGGCCATGGCGACACTTCCACCGACTCGCACAAAACGGTGTCGCGTGTCACACACAGTCGCGAGACGCTTGCCGATACCGACCTCATCCCCTTCCTGCGCAGCATCGAGGCTGGTGCATCCAGCATAATGGTGGGCCATCTTGTGGTACCTGCGCTCGACCCTTCCGAGGCTCCGGCTTCGCTGTCGAAAAACATTATCCGCGGAGTGCTGCGCGACAGCCTCGGCTTCGAGGGACTTATATACACCGATGCTCTGGGAATGAAAGGAGCGGTGGATCCCCAGGGGCGCAATCCTGCCGTCGCCGCCATGATTGCAGGTGCCGATGTGCTGCTGTGCCCCACCAATCCCATCGGTGCCCTGGATGCTCTGGTGGCCGCTAAAACGTCGGGAGCTATCACCGACGCCATGCTGGAAGACCAGTGCAAAAGGGTACTTCGATACAAGTATTACCTCGGACTCAGCGTTCACCCTATGGTGAGCACCGACATAGCCGCATTGCGCTCGCAACTGTTCGATGCCGGCACCGAGGCGCTCATCGACGAGCTGGCAGCGGCTGCCATCACGGTTCCTGTCAACGATGATTGTGTGCTGCCGCTGGGACAGCTGGCGAACAACAGGATTGCGCTGGCGATTATCCGCGAGAACGCTCAGGCCTGCCAGGCTGCCGTGGACCAATTTGTGGAAACCGTGCGCCACTATGCCGATGTGGAAGTGTTCTATGCCGACGGTGCCCCGCTTTCGCCTGCCAAGCTGCAGAAACTCAAGTCCGCCGATTCAGTTATTGCCGCAGTATTCACCGACAAGGCTTCCGACCGCAATGCGTTTGCCGCCATCGCCAGCAACTACAGCGGTAAGCTTGTGGGCGCGTTCATGATCAATCCATACAAGACTCTGAAGTTCAAACCTGCCCTGCAGAAGTGCTCGGCCCTGGTGATGGCCTACGACCACATTCCGGCCAGCGCCCGTGCCGCCGCGCAGGCTGTGTTCGGCGGAATCGATGTTTCGGGAAAACTGCCTGTGCGCATGCCGGGTATAGCTCCGCTGGGCGCGGGATTCAATATCGAGAAGACCCGTCTGGGCTTTGCCACTCCCGTGGCCGAGGGATTCAGGCCTTGGCTCACCGACAGTATCGACGCCTTTGCACGAAAGTGCCTTGCCGAAGGCGCTTTCCCCGGCTGCCAGATTCTGGTGGCTCGAAACGGGAATATTGTTTTCAACCGTTCGTATGGCAAAACCGGACTCCGCGACGGCCGACCGGTCGACGCCCGCACGGTCTACGACCTGGCGTCGGTTTCCAAGGCCGCCGGCACCCTTCCGGGCATTATGAAAGCCTATGACATGGGTCTGCTGTCGCTCGACGATTCCCTTGCCACGCTCATTCCCGAGATAAGCGACCCCGGAAAACGCACCATCACCGTGCGCCAGCTGCTGTACCACGAGTCGGGCATGCCGCCGGCACTGAACATGTACAATGTGATGATCGACACCTGTTCATATACCGGCAAACTGTTCTCCCGCCGCCGCGATGCCAGCCACGGCATTCGTGTGGCACGCAACACCTACGGCCACAATTCCGCCCGAATGCGGTCCGATATCATATCCACCAGCCGCAGCGACAGCTTTCCCACGGAAATCGCCCGGGGTATCTTTGCCGGAAAGGCCGCATATGACACCGTGATGCGGCGCATCTATGATATCCCGCTGCGAAAGAACCGGAACTACACGTACTCCTGCCTCAACTTCTGCTTGCTCATGGACATCGAGCAGCGGCTCACGGGCCGGCCACACCAGCAGTTTGTCCGGGACGAAATCTTCGGTCCCATCGGTGCATACCGCACCGGATACCGCCCTCTTGAACGCATACCGCGAAGCGAGATAGCGCCCACAGAGAACGATACTTTCCTGCGCCGTCAGGTGGTGCACGGCTACGTACACGACGAGACCGCCAATTTCTCCGGTGGCGTGCAGGGCAATGCCGGTCTTTTCGGCACTGCCGGCGATATCGCCAAGATATGCCAGATGCTGCTCAACGGAGGCACCTACGGCGATGTGCGTGTGCTATCCGCAAACACCGCCGACCTGTTCACCACAGCCAAGAGTCCTACATGCCGCCGTGGTCTGGGATTCGACAAACCTGACATGGCCAATCCCGACTATTCCCCCACGTGTGAGGAAGCCGGAGCTTCGGTATTCGGGCACCTCGGGTTCACAGGCACCTGTTTCTGGGTCGATCCTGAAAAAGAATTGATTTTTGTTTTCCTGACCAACCGCGTTTACCCAACCCGCGAGACACCCGTTTTCAACGGACTCAATATTCGTCCCACACTTTTCAGTACAGTTTATAAAGCCCTGGCCGACAACTAAGGGGAAATACAGTAAAAAACTATGAAACTTCGTCGTCTATTCCTTACTCTCGCTGCCGCGACCGCCCTTGTGGCCTCGGCGGCAGAACCATCGGACAGCACCGCATGCCGCCTGAGCCTGTGGCCGGCAGTGACCGATGCCGGTATTTCGCTGGCACTCAATGCCGGTATTACCGAAACATTCAAACATACCGTTCATGAATGGCGCCCCGATGGCAGCGACGACCGTTCTTTCCCGTCGCGGCATGCGTCGTGGGCCTTTGCGGCTTCCTCGGTGCTTTCGCGCGAGTTCTACCGTACGACTCCCTGGGTGGGGATGGGCGCACACGTGCTGGCCTCCGGACTTGGAACATCCAGAGTGTGGAAAGGCAGGCACTACGGTGGTGATGTGGCTGCCGGTGCGGCCATAGGCATAATTTCCGCGCAGGCCGGCGGCATGCTCTCCGACCTTATCTTCGGCCGCAAGTGCCACCCCTCCGGAGCCGATGCCGTGTTCGCTCCGGCAATCGACGTTGAATCAACCGTACTTATACCACTGGACGACAATTATAAATCGGGCTTCGCCACATCGGTGCGCGGAGTGCTGCCCTTTGCCCGCCACTGGGGCGTGAGCGCCCGTGCAGGCATTCTGGCCATGGCGCGCAATGCCGCCACTCTTAAGCGCCCGAGCCGCGGCGGACTGCTCACCATGGGCTTTACCGGCCACTGGCAGCTTCCCGCAAGAAGTCTGGCATTCGAAGCCGAACTCCAGGGCGGTGTTGCCGCGCTCACCCGCTACGATGCCGATAGCAAGCGCTGGCGCGCTGCCTGCAGCGTCCGTGCCACCCTGGCATGGCAGCTCACTACCGCTTTCGCCGCAACTGCGTCGGCGGGCTATACCGCGACAACCGGTACCGGAAGCATTTCGGCTGTGGCTGTAACCATAGGCTCCCGAGCCACATTCTGATGAAAGGGACCGTAATACGCAACACCGGCTCGGCATATACCGTCCGTACCGACGGCGGCGAAGAGGTGTCGTGCCGCATCAAAGGCAATTTCAGAATCAAGGGCATACGCACCACCAATCCGGTCGCCGTTGGCGACCGGGTGGTGTTCGACGAACCGGGACCCGACGGAGTGGCGTTGATAACGGCCATAGAGCCTCGGCGCAACTACATTATCAGGCGCGCCTCCAATCTTTCCAAGGCCGCATCCATCATCGCCGCCAATGTCGATGCCGCACTGCTGGTGGTCACTCTCGCTCATCCATCCACGTCGACGACATTCATCGACCGCTTTCTGGCTACCGCCCGCGCCTATGGTGTGCCGGCGATACTGGCCATAAACAAAACCGACCTTCTCGACGATGCCGAGAGCCGCGAGCTGCTCGACGCGGTGGCCTACCTCTACCGCTCAATCGGTTACCAGGTAGCGGAAGTGTCGGCAAAGACAGGTCTGGGACTCGATGGCCTGCGACAGCTGCTGGCGGGTAGGACAACCCTATTCTCGGGCAATTCCGGGGTTGGCAAGAGCAGCCTTATCAATGCGCTTGTGCCTGGGCTGCAGCTGCGCACGGCGAAGATTTCCGACGCCCACGACACCGGCATGCACACCACAACTTTCTCGGAAATGTATCCTCTGCCGGGAGGTGGCAACATAATCGATACCCCGGGAGTACGCGGATTCGGCACAGTCGATTTCGACCGTGCCGAAGTGGGACATTTCTTTCCTGAAATATTCGAGGAGTCGCACAACTGCCGTTTCAGCAACTGCACGCACACCCACGAACCGGGTTGCGCCGTGCTCGCGGCTGTCGATGACTGCCGCATAGCGGCCAGCCGCTACAACTCATATCTGAGCATTGTGAACGACACCGGCGACGAGTCCGACAAATACCGCAAGCCGCAGTAGCCGGCTTACCGGTCGCCGTTGTAGAAAAGAAGGATTCGCGAGCGCAGAATCGACTCGTAGCGTGCGCGCACGCTTTCTGCCATGGCTGTTATGTAGTCACTTTTGGCCTTTTCGAGTTCGGTGGCGTTGGCCCTTCCGTTTTCGTATTTGATGCTTACAGCCCTGAAAGCCTCCCGGGCGCTCTCCAGTGCGGCGGCTGCGGCCGTGCGCTTCTGGTATGCGGCCATGGCCTGGCTGTGTGCCTGGCAGATGGCTTTATAGAGGGTGTTGCGGGTGTCGTCGACTCTCAGACGGGCGCTTTCGCCGGCAAGCCGTGCCCTGCGCACGCTGTTGCGCGTTCCGAAGGCATCGAACAGCGGCACCGACAGGTTGATGCCTATGCTCTGCGAGAAGTTGTGGCGCATCTGGCTGCCGAAAGTTTCGTTGTGCATTCCGCTGCTGTTGTAGTAGTTGCTGCCTATTCCGGCACTCACGCTTAATGTGGGCAGGTAGCCGCTGCGGGCCACAGCCACGTTCTTTTCGGCAGCTTCGAGAGACAGTCCGGCGGCGCGCATGGCGTGGTTGCCGGCGAGTGCCGAGACAAACACATCGTCGACGCTCATAAGCGGCGGCAGGCTGTCGGTGAGGGCGGCTATGGCGAAGCCCTCCGTGGAATCGAGATTGAGAATCTGGGCGAGGTCGAGCAATGCAAGGGCGCTGTCGCCGGCGGCTGTTACGGCACCGAGTTCGTCCTGCGCGAGCTGCGAGCGCGCCGATGCCAGGTCGAGTTCGGGCAGCCGGCCCTGTTCCACCAGAATCCGGGTGCGGTCGAGTTCCCGGGCGCTTATATTGCGTCGTTCGCGGGCAACGGCGCTCAGTTCGGCGGAGTAGAGTGCCTGCAGGTAGGCGCTCAGCACATTCAGGGTTACATCGTCCTTGGCGGCTTCGGCTTGCTCGAGCATGGCGGCGAGATTGGCTTTGGCGTAGCTTAGACGGCGCACGGCGCCCAGTCCCTGGAACACGGGTATGTTGACATTGAGTCCGGCGGAGAACGACGATGTGTTGCGGTTGGCGTAGGTGTTGTCGGCGGTGAGGCCGCGGCCGAAGTTGAAGTTCTGGCCGGCATATCCCGAGGCCGTTGGCAGGAAGCGGTTGCGGGTGTCGTCGAGGTCAAGGCGTGCGCTGCTCACTTCCAGTGCGCGTGAGCGCACATCGATGTTGTTTGCCACGGCATAGTCCACGCATTCCTGCAGCGACCATTCCCTGGCCTGCGCAGTGGCGGCTGCCGCTGCAATGGCTGCTATTGTAAGGAGTCGGCGTATCATTGTCATTCGACTGTTTTCTTGCCGCGGACTATGACCGTGCTGTCGATGCCTGCGGTGATTTCTATATTTATGCCGTCGCTGAGGCCGGTTGTCACAGCCTGGCGGCGGTATTTCCGCGGTTCGGCGAGGCTGTCGGTGAGAATTTGCACAAAGGCGCTGTCGCCGGCAAACTCTATCACCCCTTCGGGAAGTGTGAGCACGCGTCCCGACGATGCCAGGGCTATGGTGGCGTTGGCGCTGTAGCCCGAGCGCATGCCGGCGGTATTCTCGGCAGGGATAGCGGCCTTGATTTCAAATGTATTTGCGCCGCTGCTGTTGTCGCCTTTGGGGGCTATGTATTCTATCTGCGAGTGTGCCTCGAGTTCCGGGATTGCTCCCACGGTGATTGTGAGAGGCATGCCGGCGCGAAGCATGCCCACCTCGGTCTCGTCGACCTTTCCACGGAAAATAAGGTCCGACATGTTGGCGATCACGGCCACGGTGGTGCCGTCGTTGAGGGTATTGGCCTGGATTACCGAGCTGCCCACCTGCACTGGAACATCGAGCACCAGCCCGTCGACGGTGGCACGCACCAGAGTGTTGCTTTCGGTGGCGTTGTAGCGGCTCACGCCCTCGCGCACGATAGCCAGGGCATCTTCGGCGGCGTCCACTTCCTCGCGGGCACGGGCGCGGGCGTTCAGCGAAGTCTCGAATTCCTGGCGGGAGATTACCTGCCTGCTATACAGCACGCTGTCGCGGCGGAAGGTGGTTTCCTTTTCGTTGAGTTCTATAGAGGCCACGCTCAGGCGGTTCTGTGCCGAACTTAGCTGCGAAGCTTCGGGCACAACCTTGATTCGGGCTATTATGTCGCCGATGCGCACCTGGTCGCCGGGCTCGACGGCGATTTCCGCGATTATGCCGGATATCTGGGGCTTGATCTGAATTTCGTCGCGAGGCTCGATGGTGCCGGTGAGCACAGTGGTGCGCTCTATGGTGTCGAAAGCGGGAACAACGCTCTCGTATCTGTCGTGGCGCGGACGGGAATTTTGCCAAAGGAAGAAGAAAGTGCCCGCCGCGAGCAGCGCCAGCAGAATCCACAGGGAAGTGCGGAAGAATTTTTTCATTTTTCTCGGATAGCTTCTATAGGTTTTATTTTCATAGCTTTTACTGCTGGAAGAGTGCCGGCGGCACTTCCCAGCACAAGGAACATGAACACGATGGTCATGGCCACGCCGAAACTGAGCTGGAATCCTGCCGGCGGCAGCATGGGCTTGGCGGTGGCGTGTTCCACCGCGGCAAGAATGGCCGCCGCGAAACACACGCCGGCGGTACCCGCCACAAGAGTGAGCACGACGCTCTCGCTGAGCACCTGCATGGTTATGTCGGCCGGGCGTGCTCCCAAAGCGCGGCGGACGCCGAATTCATGGGTGCGTTCGCGCACGATAATCCACATTATGTTGCCCACGCCTATCACTCCGGCCATCAGCGAGCTGCCGCCGATGAAAAGGGCAACCAGCGATATGCCCATGAAAAGCTTGTTCACCATGTCGAACATATCGCTCACGTCCATGAAGTCATATGCGTTCTCGTCGTCGGGGGATATCACATGGGTCGACGACAGTACCCTGCGGATGGCCTCCTTGTTGTCGGAAGGCTTATGGCCTCTAGGTGCCGTGTACAGGAAGAAGAATACGTTGTTGCCCTGATTGAAGGCGCGGCGCAGAGTGCTTGCCGGCATCAGTATGCTCTCGTCGAGGCGGCCGCCGATGCTCACTTCTCCGAGCTGGCCGGCACGTCCGATTATCAGGAAACGGATTCCGCTGATGGTTACCGAGCGCCCCACGGGGTCTTCGTCGGGGAACAGCTCGTTGGCGAGGTTGTTGCCTATGAGGCACACTTTGCGCGAGCCGGCCACGTCGGAGTCGTTGAGCAGACGTCCGCCGTAGAGCACAGGCGAGGTTATGAGATTGTACTCGGCCTCGACTCCTATTATGCGCACATTCTTGCTGTATTGGCCATTGATGGCGCGGGCATTGGCGAAGCCGAGTTCGGTGGAATATTCTATAGCAGGGGCGGTGCGGCGGATGGCGGCGATGTCGGCCACGTTCATGTTCCATGAGCTGCCTTTGTTGAAGCCCCGGTAGGAAATGCTGCGCGTGCCGGGCGATACGCCTCCCATGTTTGTGGCCAGGCCTGCGAACTGGCGGCTGACTATGCCTTCGAATCCCCGCGAGGCACCCCAGAGCAGTGCCAGCATGGCCGTGCCCCAGAAAATGCCGAAGGCGGTGAGGAAGGTGCGCGTTTTGTTGCGGCCGAGGGTGGCGGCTATCTCGCGCCAGTTTTCAAGGTCGAAGAATGTGACTTTCATGGCTCATTCGTCGCGGAGTGCCTCCACGGGTTTTACTTTTATGGCCTTGAGGGCCGGGAAAAGCCCTGCCAGTGCGCCGGCGACAATAAGCGCCACGGTTACCTGCATGGCCAGACTGATATCCACGGTGGGATTGTTTATCACATTTTTGTCGCCGATGTTGGCATCAGCTAACTGAAGGATTATCATGCCTGAAAACACCCCTATATAGCCGAACAGAGCGGTGATGGCCACGCTTTCGCACAGAACCTGCACCAGAATCGAGCGAGGGCGCGCGCCAATGGCACGGCGGATGCCTATCTCGTGAGTGCGCTCGCGCACCGACACGAACATTATATTGCTCACGCCCACTATGCCAGTGAGCAGTGTGAGCAGTCCCAGCACCCATACGGCCAGCACGAGATAGTTGTTCACCTCCTTGTTGGTGAGATATGACTTGAATGAATTCCACATCCACAAGGCATTGCTGTCGTCGGGGTCGAAGTTGTGGCGGGCGGCCATGGTGCGGCGCAGACTCTGCTCGGCGGCATCGGCCTGTTCCTCGGTGGCCACATTGTCGGCCAGCTCTAACTGCAGCTGATACACGAAGTCGTCGCCGCCGGTTATGGATGCATATGTGGAGTACGGTACATAGGACGTGTTGCGCCAGTTGTGGCTGAATATTCCGGTAACCGTCCACGCCAAACCCATTGCCGACACTTTTTTGCCCAGGGCATTGTCTTCGCTGCCGAACAGAAGGCGTGCTGTGCGTGCCGAAATCACTATCGAGCGGCGGCGCAGCTCCATGTCGAGGTCGTTGATGAAGTGACCGCTCTGCATGTCGATTCCCTCATACTCGATGGCCGCCGGATATACAGCCATGAAGCCGCCGGATACAAAGTCGGCCGGGCCGTGTATTTTTGCGGTGTCGTTTGTGGCGAAAGCGCTGCCGGAGGCTATGAGGCCATGGCTGTTTTCCACCACCGGCTGCAGGTCGGAGTTGCGCTGGCGTATGTAGCGGCCATCGGAGTATCCCCTCCAGGGTCTGGAAGTGATACCGTTCCACACGTTGATTTTGCCCATGCTTTCGGATGTCTGGTTTGCCTCGAAGGCGTTCACAAGGCCTTTTGCCATGCCGAGCAGAAGAATGAGCATGAACACGCCCCAGCTCACCGAGATTCCGGTGAGGATGGTGCGCAGCCGGTTGCTGCGCATGGTCTGGCCGATTTCGCGAAAGAGGTCAAGCATCGGAGTCGACAATTCTGCCGTCCACAATCCGCACGATGCGGTGTGTGGCGGCGCCAACGGCGGGGTCGTGGGTAACAATCACGGTGGTCATGCCCTCGGCATTCAGCTGCCGGAATACCTCCATCACCTCTTTGGAGGTGGATGAGTCCAGGGCGCCGGTGGGCTCGTCGGCCAGTATGATTGCAGGATTTGTCACCAGCGCGCGGGCTATGGCCACACGCTGTTTCTGGCCTCCGGATAGCTCGCCGGGCAGATGGTGCGCCCGGTCGGCAAGGCCGAGGCGTTCGAGTTGCTCCATGGCCAAGGCATTGCGCCGTTTGCGCCCTATACCCTGGTAGAACAGCGGCAGAGCCACATTCTCGAGGGCGTTCTTGTAGCCTATGAGATTGAACGACTGGAAAACGAAACCTATCTTGCGGTTGCGAAGGTCGGCGGCGCGGTTCTCGCCCAGGTCGCGGATGAGGATGCCGTCGAGAATATATTCCCCCGTATCGTAGCTGTCGAGAATGCCGAGGATATTCAGCAGTGTGCTCTTTCCGGAGCCGGAAGCGCCCATGATGGCCACCAGCTCGCCGCGGGCGATATCAAGGTTGATATCCTTGAGCACGTGCAGGGGCACCGCCCCGGGGTAGGTTTTATTTACGTCTTTAAGATGTATCATAGCAAGTACGCTCCGATAGGAAGCCTCGCTATAAAAGACGCAATTGTCTGCCGAAAATTACATTCCGGCGAAAAAAAGTTTATATCAATGGGTTTATTGTTGTGGTGGCCGGAACTATTCCGATGCGATTCAGAGAGCGGCAGCGATTTTTTTTATCGCAGCCAAGCGGTCGAGAAGTTTCTTGTCGGATTTGGCGACCTGCATGTCGTATCTTAGCTGGACACGAAGCAACAGATCGGCCGGTACGCCGAGGGCGGCCTCAAACAGATATGCAGTAGTTGTGGTTACCGGCCTGTGGGCATTAAGTATTTCGTTCAGCGCCGTGTGCGACATACCGATTTCTGTCGCCAACATTCGCTGGGAGATTTTTCTGTACTCAATCTCTTCTTTGAGTATTTCTCCAGGGTGAGTGGGATAAAACCCGAAATCGTTTTCTGACATATAGTTATGTGTAATGGTTCGATAATTCTAAAATATTGCAGATGGTAACAACTGTTTCGTTGACAACCTGACTGCTTTTAAATTCTATCGGTACTGATTGTTGACACGCACCGATTCAATGCCTTTCTTGTCGCCTTTAAGAACCTCGTAATTCAGACTTTGAAAGTGAAATAAGTCCTCTATGCGGGATGCGCCACGCAGCGTATCAATAACTCTTATGTATTTTCGTATAACTTGTGGTTGATATCTGTGTTTTTTATCATTACATTTTCCTTGAATGTAAAGTTCTTCCAGATAGGATTTATCAAATGTTATTTTCATATTATAATTAAAATAAATAATGTTGCAAAGATATGGACTATTTGTTATGTTCGCAAATTATGCGAATATTTTTTCGGAATGGTCGGATATGTGCTGTTTATTAGGCCTCGGAATAATAGCCACATGAGTTAAATATTCTAAAAAGAATTTGTTAAACCTTGCGTGTCGGCGGATTTACAGCTACCTTTGGCGAATTAACCAAGCATTCTTACAGAGAAATCACAATTATTCATCATCTATCAACCAAAAAATCAGTAACATGAAACTTTCTTTACGCTCTTTTGCTCTGGGCGCGGCAATGACTGCTCTCGGCGCGATGAACGCGCAGGAGCCTGTCGTTACTCAGAAGTGGTTTACCCAGGAAGGTCTCCCCGCCGAAGGTAACTCCACAAACTATCGTAACGGAAATGGTGTGAATGGCAAAATTTATATTGCCAACGCTGCCGAAATTATCGAAATCGACGGTTCCGCTCCCGCCGGATCGCAGAGCAAAGTGGTCTATACCCACAAATCGGCTCTCAACCGCGGCTTCACAATGGACGACGCCGGCAACATCGCTATCCAGCCCACATGGCCTACTTCGGCTAACAACTGGACCAACTGGCTGCTTATTTCCAACGACTTCCAGACAGTAAAACATGTTACAGTCTCGGCTCCCACAAACTCCATATACGCCGGTGGACGTACCGACATTGTAGGCCGCGCCTCCGGCGACTTCTTCGGTGAAGGCGGTATCTTCTACCTCACTGCGCAGACCCAGACCTTCCCCGTTCCCGTAATGTTCATGGACGGTGAGTTCACAGAACTCGAATATGGTGCCGATGTCGACATGGGCGCAGCCAACAACATGGCTATCGCACAGCCCTCAATGCCTTTTGCCGACATGGACGACAGCAACTACCACACTGCGTTCTATTACACTCCTGCCAACGGCGGTGTTATAAAATATCTCGATGAGAACGGTGAAATAGCTGAATTCCCCGCCATCGCCGAAGAAGAACTCCCCGCAGGATGGTCCAACGTAGGTCCTGCCAATCAGAACGGTATGGACGTGTTCACTCTCGGCGAACACACCTATGCTGTACGTGCCCGCTCCTACAAGGCATGGCAGTCCAACTTCATCATCAGCGATGAGAACGGCCACGTTATTTTCTCCACAAATTATGCTCCCGAGCTCGGTGGCGACCCCGAGAACGCAGGCAAGACCGGCAACGGCTGCAACCTTATCGCCCGCAAGGTCAGCGATACCAAGGTTGAGCTCTACCAAATTTATATTTCCGGTTATGCAGGCCAGAGCTTCGTGGCAATGTACGAAATCACTCTTCCCGGAGAAGAACCCGCAAAATCGCTCTACATCGCAGGTGGCGTTAACGGCTGGGATCCCGCAAATCCGCTGGAATTCACCCTCGGCGAAGACGGCAAGTACACCTACGAACTCGCACAGACCGGCACCGACGGCTTCAAGATTTCTACCGCAAAGGGTACATGGGACGAATTCAACGCCGGTATTCTCGGCGTGAATGAAGACGCTTGCCTCCCCGGCAACACCTACACCCTTGTCCCCGGCAAGGACAAGAACATCACTGTTCCCACCGGCAACTACACTCTTACTGTCGACCTCGAAGCCCTCACCCTCGACATCCAGGGCGAAGCAACCTTCACCGCTCCCGACCTCTACCTCCTGGGCGACTTCAACGAATGGACCGCTTCCGACGCATACAAGATGACTTCCAATGGCGAGGTTAACGAAGACGGCAATGTTATCTACACCTACTCCGCATCCGCTATCAGCGGCGCTTACAAGATCGGCAGTGCCGACTGGAGCGTAAGCCTCGGTGCTGCCGACGCCAACGGCGCAGGCACATTCGAACTCCAGCGCAGTGGCATGGACAACAACCTCAAAGCCGACCTCATCAATGCCACCTTCACCCTCACCTATCCCAAGGATATCACCAAAGCTCCTGTTCTTGTGGTTAACGGTTTCCGCAAAGGCGTGCGCAAAGCTTTCGCTTACGAAGTGAAGGGCGCAGTCGTTGAGAACGACAACTACAAAGTTACCTTCAAAGCTACCGAAGCCGCAGACGAAGGCGACGTTGTCCTCAAGGACGCCGAAGGCCAGACCGTAGCCAACTTCCCCATCAGTAATGTTGTGAAGGGCGACAACGAGGTCACTTTCAGCATCTCCGACCTCGAAGACGGCAAGTACACCTGGCTTGTACGACTCATCTCTGACCGCGAAAACGAAACAGCAGGCATCATTTACGAGGCTCCCGCCGAATGGCAGAACAGCCTCAACATTACCGGCGGCGTAGTATTCATGCGCGATGCCGAATATGACTCCTATGGCTATATGGTAGTAGGTCATGGCATGGCACGCGGCTTCGCAGTCTTCGACCCCGAAGGCAAACTCGTGGGCGACAAGCTCTACCACCAGAATTTCGCAGGCTTCACCGCTTCCAACGGCTCCTCCACAACCCGTGGCGACGCCCTCCGCAACTACGCTGTATTCGCCGACTGGTCCGACCACGGCTCCGGCTACTGGCGTATCGACCCCCTCAACCCCGAAACCGAACCCGTGAACATGCTCATGGTTGAAGGCGCAACACAGGCCGGCGACGGCACCGTGACCTACAACGGCGTGGAAACCGGTTCCGGCTCCTGCGTGGTAGCATTCGGCGGCAAGGGCGAAGACACCAAGATGTTCGCCTACGACGAAGACATCTACGAAAACACCGTGGTTCGCTACGACCTCGGCACCGCCGACATGATCACCGCCGCTCCCACTTTCGTATTCGAATCGAAAGGTCAGTTCGCAAGCCAGAACGTTGAAGTTGAAGCTCTCGACAACGGATACTTCTATGTTAGCCAGGGCCGTGCCGACGCCAACGACGGCAACGTTCCCGCCCTGATGCTCTTCGATCCCGAAGGCAACAAAGTATGGACAAGCGCCAACCTCGACCTGATCCCCAACACCAACGCCGGCTTCGCCATCACCCCCGACGGCACCATGGCAGCTTTCGGCCGCTACAACTCGATGGATATCCACGTGTTCGCAGTTTCCTACGATGAGTACATGGAACCCACATTCACCGAACTCTACACCTTCCCCACTCCCGAATCCAACACCGGCCGCACCCGCTGGTGCCAGATGACCTTCGACGCCGGCAACAACCTCCATGTGTTCGACCGTCGTAACGGTGGTTACAAGGTTTACGAACTTCCCTACAGCGGTATTGCAACTACTCCAGCCAAGGCCGAGTTCGCAATCACCAAGAGCAGCGGTATCGAAAACGTAGACGTTGAAAACTCCGAAGCCCCCGTACAGTACTTCAACCTCCAGGGCGTAGCTGTCGAAGCCGACAACCTCACCCCCGGTATCTATGTTCGCCGTCAGGGCAACAAGGCCACCAAGGTTGTTGTGAAGTAATAGATTTAATTCTTCATACATTCCCAAAGACGCCTGCCGGCATACGGCAGGCGTCTTTTTGCGTCTGTGGGCACGAAGTAATCCAATACGACAGTCAGGCTTAAAAGCATCGGAGATGCTTCACCTGCAGAAGCCCCACCTTTACGTAGCGCAGCGAAGTTAGGAGGGGTGTAGTGTGGTGTTTTATATGGAAATAGGTCGTAGACCTTGCACATTCGCGTTAGTGTAAGGTCTCCGACCTAATCGAGTGATTATGCGCTTGTTCCCCCCACCTAACTCCGCTACGCTTCGTAAAGGTGGGGTTTCAACAGGTTGAGTGTCTCCGACACTCTTTTGCGGCTCGCGGGCTGTTATATGCGTCTCCGACACTCCCAGCAGGCGGGAATCAACGTAGGATATAATCCAATACGACTGTCAGGTAGAAAAGCATCGGAGATGCTTCACCTGCAGAAGCCCCACCTTTACGTAGCGTAGCGTAGTTAGGTGGGGTGTAGTGTGGTGTTTTATATGGAAATAGGTCGTAGACCTTGCACATTCGCGTTAGTGTAAGGTCTCCGACCTAATCGAGTGATTATGCGCTTGTTCCCCCCACCTAACTCCGCTACGCTTCGTAAAGGTGGGGTTTCAACAGGTTGAGTGTCTCCGACACTCTTTTGCGGCTCGCGGGCTGTTATATGCGTCTCCGACACTCCCAGCAGGCGGGAATCAACGTAGGATATAATCCAATACGACTGTCAGGTAGAAAAGCATCGGAGATGCTTCACCTGCAGAAGCCCCACCTTTACGTAGCGTAGCGTAGTTAGGTGGGGTGTAGTGTGGTGTTTTATATGGAAATAGGTCGTAGACCTTGCACATTCGCGTTAGTGTAAGGTCTACGACCTAATCGAGTGATTATGCGCTTTTTCACCCCACCTAACTTCGCTACGCTACGTAAAGGTGGGGTTTCTACAGGTTGAGTGTCTCCGACACTCTTTTGCGTCTCGCGGGCTGTTATATGCGTCTCCGACACTCTGCATGCCTCGTATCTTGGCATGAAAAAATAATCGTCATGCCAATGCTTTTATAAATAAATACTTACCTTTGCGCTATGAGCAAAGTCTGCGCGCTATATCATATTGTTATCAATACCCGGTTCCGCAAACGGACTATCCCCGAGGCATATAAGAAAGAATTATACATGTATATGTACGGGATAATCCAAAACAACAAGTGTAAGTTATTGCGGATGAACGGTATTGCTAATCATATCCATATGCTTGTAGACCTGCATCCATCTATTTCTTTATCCTCTCTTATGCAATCGCTTAAACAAAGTAGCAGCAAATGGATGAAGTGTAATGAACATTTCGCATATTTTGAAGGATGGGGTAAGGAATATTTCGCATTTTCAGTAGGCAGGGAATCAATGGATGATGTAATCCAATATATCAGAAATCAAGAAGACCACCATCTGGGCAACGATGGATTCGATGCTGAGATTCAAGAGCTTTGTGCACGGTACGGAATCGAGCTCGAAGAAACTGGATTGACCTGATAGGCTGTTCTGCCAATTGGCATAATACAACTTGAAGTCAGGTTTAAAAGCATCGGAGATGCTTCACCTGATATAGTCCCGCCTTTGCGCAGCGGAGCGAAGTTGGGTGGGGTATGTGATGGTGTTTTATGTGGAAATAGGTCGTAGACCTTGCACATTCGCGTTAGTGTAAGGTCTCCGACCTAATCGAGTGATTATGCGCTTGTTCCCCCCACCTAACTCCGCTACGCTTCGTAAAGGTGGGGTTTCAACAGGTTGAGTGTCTCCGACACTCTTTTTGCGTGTTGGGTGTTGCAGTCTATGTCTGTAGGGTGTTTCTGAGAGTCGGCAGGATATGTGTCTTCGACACTCTTTTTCGATGGAGAATAGTCTCGGCCTATGGCAGGAGCTTATCCTTTGAGCCGAAGGATAAGAATTTCCGACACTCTTTTTCGGTGGATTTGTCGTAGTACGATAAACAGACCCTTGCCGGCGTGTATTCATAAATTATTGTTAAAGATTTTGCTGCGCCGGGTGTGTTTGCTATCTTTGATTCACTATGGAACATCCCGAAAACGACCAGAAATACACAGGCCTTACGGTGAACAGCGGCGTGGCACAGCCGCCCAGCGTGAATCCTTATGCCAACAAGCGCCCGCGTCGGCGTCCGCTGCCTCCGGCGTCGGAACTGGTGGAGGGAATCCTCAAAGGCGAGCTTAACGCCCTCAGCCGCGCGGTGACACTTGTGGAGAGCATCGCCCCCGACCATTATGCCATCGCGCAGGAGGTGATAGAGAAATGTCTGCCTCACTCGGGCCATTCGCGCCGTATCGGCATAACAGGTGTGCCCGGAGCAGGTAAAAGCACGAGCATCGATGTGTTCGGCCTGCATGTGCTGCGCAAGGGCGGCAAGCTGGCGGTATTGGCTATCGACCCCTCCAGCGAGCGCACCAAAGGCAGCATTCTGGGCGACAAGACACGCATGGAGAAGCTTTCGGTGCAGCCGGGAGCCTTTATCCGCCCCAGCCCGTCGGCAGGCTCTCTTGGCGGCGTGGCGCGCAAGACGCGCGAAACCATAGTGCTATGTGAAGCCGCCGGATACGACAACATATTTGTGGAAACCGTAGGCGTGGGCCAGAGCGAGACCGCCGTGCACTCGATGGTAGACTTCTTCCTGCTTATCCAGATTGCCGGTGCCGGCGATGAGCTGCAGGGCATCAAGCGCGGCATAATGGAGATGGCCGACGGAATAGTGATCAACAAGGCCGATGGCGACAACATAGGCCCGGCGCAACTGGCACAGGCGCAGTACCGCTCGGCGCTGCATCTGTTTCCGCCGACAGCTTCCGGCTGGCAGCCCGAGGTGCTCACCTATTCGGGTTATTATGAGTTGGGCATAGGAGAAGTGTGGGACATGATCGACCGGTACTTCGCCTTTGTGGATGCCAACGGATACTTCCACCGCCGCCGCAGCGAGCAGGCCCGCTACTGGATGTACGAGACCATCGACGAGCAGTTGCGCAACAACTTCTACAACAATCCCGAGATATCCGCGGCTCTCGGCGCCGCCGAAGCCGATGTGCTGGCCAACCGCCGCTCGAGTTTCGCCGCGGCCACCGATGTGCTCGCACGCTACTGGAAAATGCGTCAGTGAGCACCAATATATTACAGATACTGAATATGAATATGAGAATACCTTCCACGATAATGCGGCTGGTGGCATGCCTGGCGATAATGGCCGCATCCTTCGCAGCCCAGGCCCGAACACCCGGAAGCAATGTGGGTGTGACTTTCGACCGCACCGAAGCCGACTTCGGCACAGTGACCGCGGCCGCCGGCACGGTACACATGAAGTTTACCATGACCAACAACGGCAGCGGAGCCGTGGCCATACTTTCGGCGCGGGCTTCCTGCGGATGTACCGAACCGTCGTTTCCCCGCAAGCCGGTGGCGCCCGGCGAGGAGGCTGTGGTGAACGTGGGTTTCAACACCACCGGCCAGCGTGGCGAAATCGACAAGGAAGTGACCCTGCGCCTGCGGGCCGCGAACGGCCGCTCCGAGAAAGTTCAGCTCCGGATAAGAGGGGTTGTTGTGCCGGAATAGACATGGAAACCGTATAAAAACCAGCGTAGCGACTACCTCACGGTGTCGCTACGCTGGATAATAAACCAATCATTATCACATTTCTTGCAATGGAAAAAGTAATCTTGCTATGTACTATTAGAACACGGTTCGGATGCAATGGTTCACCGGCAGGAAGAAATTTTGCGGCAGATTTTGTAAGAAAAAGCGCAAGGTGCAGATATACAGTGCGATGATTGGTCGAGCTGTTATTTTATTTAACATTTATTATTCCCGACGGGAAAGAATGATGCCCCGCTCCGGCGTTATCTTTGCATAGGAAACAAAACAACACACATCATATGAGCCCTAAAAAAGAAACAAGCAAGAAGGCTGCCGCCAAGGCCGCCGACCCCCAGGCCGCACGACGCGACGCCCTGGCCCAGGCCATGGGACAGATCGAGAAAGCATTCGGACGTGGTGCCATAATGAAACTCGGCGATGAAGTGGTCGACGACGTGGAAGTGATTCCAACCGGCTCCATCGCTCTGAACCACGCGCTCGGAGTGGGTGGCTATCCCCGTGGACGAATCATCGAAATCTACGGTCCCGAATCCAGCGGCAAGACAACTCTTGCCATCCATGCCATAGCGGAGGCACAGAAAGCCGGTGGCATAGCTGCCATTATCGACGCCGAGCATGCCTTCGACCGCTTTTATGCCCAAAGCCTCGGTGTGGACATAAACAATCTGCTCATATCCCAGCCCGACAACGGAGAGCAGGCGCTCGAGATTGCCGAACAGCTTATCCGTTCCTCTGCAATCGACATTCTGGTGGTCGACTCCGTGGCTGCGCTTACTCCCAAGAGCGAAATCGAAGGCGAGATGGGCGACCGCAACATGGGCCTGCAGGCACGCCTTATGTCGCAGGCCATGCGCAAGCTCACGGGCGCGATATCGCGAACAAACACTACATGTATATTCATCAACCAGCTGCGCGAGAAAATAGGCTCTATGTTCGGTCCGATGGAGACCACAACCGGTGGCAACGCACTTAAATTCTATGCCTCGGTGCGAATCGACATCCGCAGCCGCACAATGATCAAGGACGGCGATGACGTTCTGGGACGCCGCACCTATGTGAAGGTGACAAAGAACAAGGTGGCACCTCCCTTCAAGCGCGCCGAGTTCGACATCATGTTCGGCGAAGGCATCTCGCAGAGCGGCGAGATAATCGACCTTGGCGTGGCCTATGATATCATAAAGAAGTCCGGCTCATGGTTCAGCTACGAAGGCACCAAGCTCGGCCAGGGACGCGATGCCGCCAAGGCCACCATTGCCGACAATCCCGAACTCGCCGCGGAAATCGGCGCCAAGATTGCCACCGCACTGCGTGGCGACAGCTCCGCCGGACAGCCTGCGCCGAAAGTGGCCGACGATGCCGCTCCCGCAGCCGGCGTCGATATGGCCGCCGACGAGTTCGACGACGATCTGCCAGACGATTTCTCCATCGAGGAAGACCTCTGATTCCACCGGCCGGTGCCGGAGGCAATCTGTTTGCGAGGCTGTGCCGTAAAATTTACGGCACGGCCTCGCAGGTTATTGCAGCCGGCGGTTTGTCAGTGGGCGTCGAGCCAGTTTGTGGCGATGCCTGACGAGACTTCCATCGGCACTTTGCCGTGGTAGGCATTCTCCATTGTTGTGGCCACCATTTCCTGAAGTTCGGCGCTCTCTTCTGGCACGACATTGAAGATGAGTTCGTCGTGAATCTGGAGAATCATCCGCGAACGCATGTTGCGACGGCGTATCTCGTTGTGGATGCGCACCATGGCCAGTTTGATGATGTCGGCGGCCGAACCTTGCAGAGGGGCGTTTATGGCGTTGCGCTCGGCATAGGAGCGGACGGTGTTGCTGCGCGAGTTGATGTCGGGCAGATAACGTCGGCGTCCCATCACGGTTGTCACGAAGCCGTCGGTGCGTGCGCGTGTTATGGCCTCCTCCATGTAGCGGGCAACACCAGGATAGGTGGCCATATAGCCTTCGATGAGTTCTTTCGCTTCGCTTCGTGGAATGTTTAGCCGTTCGGAAAGTCCGAAAGCAGAAATGCCGTAGATTATTCCGAAATTGGCGGTCTTGGCATTGCGGCGCTGGGTGTCGGAAACCTGCTCGAGGTCGATGTGGTATATTTTGGCGGCAGTGGCGCGGTGTATGTCGGCGCCGCTGAGAAATGCGTCGACCATTGCACTGTCGCCGCTGAGGTCGGCCATCAGGCGCAGCTCGATCTGGGAGTAGTCGGCGGAAAGAAGCAGACATCCTGGCTCGGCGACAAAAGCCCTGCGGATATCGCGTCCGTCGGCAGTGCGTATGGGAATATTCTGCAGATTGGGATTTGTGCTCGACAGGCGTCCGGTGGCGGTAACGGTCTGGCGGTAGGTGGTGTGCAGCCTGCCGGTGGAGGGGTTGATGAGTTTTGGAAGAGCCTCCACATAGGTTGTGAGAAGCTTGCGCAGTCCGCGGATGTCGAGAATCAGCCGCACCAGCGGCACGGTGGATGCGTATTTTTCCAGAACATCCTCGGCGGTGCTCCAGGCACCCCCCTTTGTCTTGCGGGCTTTGGGGTCGATAGCCATCTCGCCGAACAGAATCTGACCCACCTGCGAAGGCGACGATATGTTGAACGGGCGTCCGGCCATGGCGTATGCCTCCTCCTCGAGCGCCTCAAGACGCTTGCGCAGCTGGCCGGCAAGAGCGGCGAGCTCGGAGGGATTCACTCTGGCGCCTTCCCATTCCATATCGGCCAGGACGGCGACAAGAGGCAGTTCGATGTCCTCGAGAAGTCTCAGCTGTCCTTTTTCGGCTGCCTCGCCGGTGAGCGGCGCTTTGAGACGCAGCAGCGCACGCGCTCTCTGGCAGGCTACGGGTGCGGCATCGGCCGCAGCTGTTGCGGCGCGCCTGGCTGCGGGGATGTCGTAGAGGCTCATACGGAGGCCAAGGTACTGCATGGCCAGTTCCTCGAGGTCGTGGCGCGCTTCGGGGGAGCATACATAATGTGCCACGGAGGTGTCGAACCAGCGGGCGCCGCTGAATTCCACGCCCAGACGGCGCAGCACAATGATGTCGCGCTTTATGTCGTCGCTAACCACAGTCGTGCGCTTGTCGGCGAGCAATTCCTTCAACAAGGCTATACCATCGGCCTGCAACGGGCCTTCCAGAACCATGTATGCCGCCACGGGTGCCGGAGTGTCGAACAGATTTCCGGCATTATCCGGTTCGAAAGCCAGCGCTACGCCGATTGTCCGTGCCGTCATTGCCTCCTGGCCGTCGGCAATCAGCGCCATGGCTATGGTCTCGCGGTTGCGGACGGAGTCGGCGAACTCTGCTATGGCAGCGGCGCTGTCGAGTATCGTGGGTGGTATGTCTTCGGCTACGGCGTTGTCGATGGTGTGTATGGAGCCGTTTTTGTCGTCGGCAAGGTCGAATAGCGATTTTTCCGTGCCAGCTATCGCAGGCTTCGCCTCGGGAGTCTCCTGTTCCAGGCGTGCTATAAGGTTGCGGAATTCCAGCTCGTTGTATATGGTTTTGAGCGCGCCGATGTCGGGCTGCTGCCGGTGAAGATTTTCCGGGTCGACACCCACGGGAACGTCGGTACAGATGGTTACAAGCTCCTTGGAAAGCCGTATCTGGTCGGCGTTTGTTTCTATTTTCGACTTGAGCGCACCTTTCAGTTCCGCGGTATTGGCCAGAAGGTTCTCCACGGAGCCGAACTGCGCGATGAGCTTCGCCGCTGTTTTCTCTCCCACGCCCGGACAGCCCGGCACATTGTCGGAAGCATCGCCTTCGAGAGCCAGCAGGTCGATTACCTGGCGCGGGTCGGAAATGCCGTACCGCTCACACACCTGCTGCGGACCGCGCACCTCGAATCCCTGTCCTTTTATAGCAGGGCGATACTGGAACACGTCCTCGCCGACGAGTTGGCCATAGTCCTTGTCGGGTGTCATCATGTAGGTGGTGAAACCCTCGGCGGCGGCCCGGCGGGCCAGAGTGCCGATAACGTCGTCGGCTTCGTATCCTGGTACCTCCACCACGGGAATCCGGTAGGCTTCCAGAATGCGCTTTATGTATGGGATGGCCAGTGTTATGTCCTCAGGCTGTTTGTCGCGGCCGGCCTTGTATTCGGGATATCTGTCGTGGCGGAATGTGCGGCCGTGTCCGGGGTCGAAGCACACGGCCATGTACCCCGGGTTTTCCTTTCGCAGAACGTCGTCGAGAGTGTTCACGAAGCCGAATATGGCCGAAGTGTTCAGTCCTGTGGATGTTGTTCTGGGCGACCGCATCATGGCGTAGTATGCGCGGTAGATCAGTGCGTATGCGTCGAGGAGGAAGAGTTTTCGTTCGTCGGCCATGTTCAGAGGGTGTCGAGGTTGATTATCTGTCGGAGTATTTCTGTCGCCGCGCTTACCGACGGCACTTTTGCGAACACAAAGCTGCGGCGTCCGTTGCGGTCGCGGATCTGCACACGCGCGGCGTTGTCCTGGAGGTAGTGCAGCAGGCGCCCGAACATTGGGCTCTGGTAGTAGGCCTTGTTGTCGTCGCCCACAAAGAATGTGAACATCTGCCCCTGTTTGAGCACCACCTTCTCTATGCCCAGGCGCCGTGCCAGGCGTCGCAGACGCGGCACGCGCAGCAGCTCGCTGGCGGTCGGGGGGATACGGCCGAAGCGGTCGCGAAGGCGCTCCTCGAATTCCTTCAGCTCGCTGTCGCGCTCGATTTTGTCCAGCTCCTTGTACAGGGCGATACGTTCGCCTGGCTGAGCCACATAGTCGGCGGGCAGCAGCAGCTCCAGGTCGGTCTCGATGGCGCAGTCGGCCACGAACTCGCCGGGGTCGCCTTCCTCGGCGCCGCTTTGGGCGGCATCGGCGGCGGCAAGCTCGGGGAATTCTTCGGTGCGCAGTTCGGTAACTGCCTCCTTGAGGATTTTCTGGTATGTCTCATAGCCGAGGTCGGCTATGAATCCGCTCTGTTCGGCGCCAAGGAGGTTGCCGGCACCGCGGATGTCGAGGTCCTGCATGGCGATGTGTATGCCCGAACCCAGGTCGGAGAAACTTTCTATAGCCTGCAGGCGCCTTCGGGCGTCGGGAGTAAGCGGATATCCCGGCGGGATGGTGAGATAGCAGAATGCCTTGCGTGCGCTACGGCCCACGCGGCCTCGCAGCTGGTGCAGTTCGCTGAGGCCGAAGTTGTGGGCGTTGTTGATTATTATGGTGTTGACATTGGGTATGTCGATGCCGCTTTCGACAATGGTGGTCGCAAGCAGGATATCGTAGTCGTGGGCCACGAAATCGGCTATGGATTTCTCGAGTTTCTCCGGTGGCATCTGCCCGTGTGCCACCACTGTGCGGGCATCGGGAACAAGCCTGCGGATCATGGCCTCGAGGTCGTAGAGCCCTTCGATGCGCGGGTTGATGAAGAACACCTGGCCTCCGCGGGCTATCTCGAAGTTCAGGGCCTCGGCCACAAGCTCGTCGGACAGCACGTCGACACTGGTGATAATCGGGTAGCGGTTGGGCGGAGGAGTGGCTATGGTGGAGAGGTCGCGGGCTCCCATGAGCGAGAACTGGAGAGTGCGCGGGATGGGCGTGGCTGTCATCGTAAGGGTGTCGACGTTGGTTTTCAGCTGCTTGAGCTTTTCTTTCACGGCAACGCCGAATTTCTGTTCCTCGTCCACGATAAGCAGCCCCAGGTCCTTGAACTTTACGGTTTTGCCTATGAGCTTGTGGGTGCCTATTATTATGTCGATTTTGCCGGCTTCGAGGTCGGCGACGATGGCTTTGGTGTCCTTGGGGCTGCGTGCGCGCGAAAGATACTCCACACGCACCGGAAAGTCGGCCAGGCGTTTCCTGAATGTGTTGTAGTGCTGGCAAGCCAGCACGGTTGTAGGCACCAGCACGGCCACCTGCTTGCTGTCGGCGGCGGCCTTGAAGGCGGCGCGGATGGCGATTTCCGTTTTGCCGAATCCCACATCGCCGCAGACAAGGCGGTCCATCGGCCTTTCGCTTTCCATGTCGGCTTTTACTGCGGCGGTTGCTGAGAGCTGGTCGGGAGTGTCCTCGTAGATGAACGATGCTTCCAGCTCGTGCTGCATGTAGCTGTCGGGTGAAAAGGCGTGGCCTTTTTCGGTGCGCCGGGCGGCGTACAGCTTTATGAGGTCGCGGGCGATGTCCTTGAGGCGCGTCTTGGTGCGCTCTTTCATTCTGGACCATGCTCCGGAGCCCAGGCGATATATTTTCGGAGGCACGCCTTCCTTGCCTCTGTATTTGGAGAGCTTGTGCAGGTTGTGGATGGAGACCAGCAGGATGTCGTCGCTTGCATAGACGAGCTTCACCATCTCGCACATCTTACCGTTGTTCTGGGTGCGCAGCAGGCCGCCGAAAGTTCCCACACCGTGGTCGGCGTGTACGATGTAGTCGCCCACCTCGATCTGTCCGAGTTCGCGCAGGCTCAGTGCAAGCTTGCCGGAGCGTGCCCGGTCGCTTCGCAGGGTGTATTTGTGGAAACGGTCGAAAATCTGGTGGTCGGTGAACACGCATGTCTTTGCCTGGTGGTCCACAAAGCCCTCGTGGAGGGTGCCGTCTACGGCGGTGAAAGTTATGTTGTCGCCGCGGTCGGCGAAAATCTCGCGCAGGCGGTCGAACTGGCGTTCGTTTTCCGAGAGGATGCACACCTTGTATCCATCGGCGATGAATCTGGTGAAACTGTCGGCGATAAGGTCGAAGTTCTTGTGGTATATGCCCTGCGGACTCATGCACATGTCGGCCGCGGGAGCGCCGCCTCTGCTTTTGCCTTCGGCCGCTGCGGCGGTGAAAGTGAGCTGGCGCAGCCCTTCGAATGCATCGGCGAAATCGTCAGGGGCTACCGCCACATCGAGGGCGTCGGCATTGCCTTCGCCGGCCATGAGTGTGAAGCCGGAAATCTTTGTCTCGGCCACGCGTTTCACAGTGGCCAGCAGGTGCGAGGCGTCGCGCACGGCCACGAGCGTGTCGGCGGGGAGTATCTGCGGAAGGGATATGTTGTCGCCGGATGCGCTCACGTTGGCGGTTATTTCCACACGCGAGTGGCTGTGTTCGGAAAGTTGTGTCTCGACGTTGAACGAGCGTATGCTGTCGATTTCGTCGCCGAAGAAATCCACGCGCACGGGAAGTTCGGCGGAGAAGCCGTAGATGTCCAGAATGGAACCGCGCACGGCATAGTGGCCCGGTTCGTACACATAGTCGGTGCGTGTGAATCCGTGATCCTTTAGCCATGCGCGTACCTCGGCCATGTCGGCGGTGCTGCCGGAAATGAGAGTTAGAGTCGATTCGGCGAGGGTCTCGTGCGAGGCCACACGCTCGGCCAGAGCTTCGGGATATGTTACCAGAAAACGCAGCCGGCCGCTCTGCAGCCGCGCCAGGCTTTCGATGCGGAGAATCTGTGCCGGAGAATCGGGCTGGCCGTATTTTATGTCGCGTTTGAAGCCCGAGGGCATGATTGCCACTTCCTCTTCCGGAAACAGGCGGCAGAGGTCGAAGAAGAGGTATCCGGCGTCGTCGGCATCGTCGCCGACCACCACTACGGTGTTTTTCTGCTGCGGTAGCGCTGCGAGCATCACTGCCGCCGAGGAGCCGGCGAGTCCGGCCATGGTGGCGCGGTGGCTGCCGGCCAGGCGTGCGATGGCTTTTCGGCGCGCCGGAGTCTGCAGTCCGGCGCAGAGTTCGGCTATGGTCATGGACGGAGTATGCTGCGGTAGCGGTCGCCGTCGTTGATTATTTCGCCGGCGAGTATCACGGTGCTGTCGCCGGACAGTGTGCGGCGCACGTTGTCGCCTTCGGAGAAGTAGCGTTTGCCGAGTTCGGCTTCCAGAATTTCAGTTATTTCCTCTGTGTTGATGTCGAGGTCGTGCTCCAGGTCGTGGTGCAGCAGGGCGCCAAGGGCATCGAAGGCGGCGGCCACGCTGTCGTTCATGTAGCCTTCGCTTTCGGCGGCTTTGCGGAAGATTGCCAGATTCTTCTCGAAATAGCGGTCGTAGTTGAATCGCGACGGGTCGATGAAGGCTTTGAACTGCGCGACCACGGCGCTGTCGGCCAGTACGGCGTCGACCGGAGGAGTGGTCGGGTTGGCGGCATAGTGGCGGTTTGCGAAGTCAAAGGCCCACCAGTCGGACAGTATATTGTAGAGCAGGCGGTTGGTGGTCTTCTCCTCTATGGCGATGTCGGGGGTGATGCCGCCACCGTCGCGTACGGTTCGTCCTGCGGCGGTGCTGTATGCCGTGGTGAGGCTGTCGGGGGTGCGTTTGGGGCTGCCGTCGTCGTTGCGTTCGCTGTAGTTGAGAGCCTGGATGAGGCGTCCCGAAGGAATGTAGTAGCGGGCGGTGGTGAGTTTCATGATGTCGCCGTAGGGCAGGGGGCGCGTGCTCTGCACAAGGCCTTTGCCGTAGGTGCGCGAGCCAACGACCACACCGCGGTCGAGATCCTGCATTGCGCCGGCGAGGATTTCTGAAGACGAGGCTGTCTGGCCGTTGACAAGGAGCACAAGAGGCAGCTCCGGGGCGATGGGGTTCACGGTTGTCTTGTAGATGCGTTCCTCGGCTTCCCGTCCGCGGGTGCGCAGAATTTCCGTTCCGCGTGGCACGAACAGCGATGCTATCTGCACGGCATCCTCGAGCAGGCCGCCGCCGTTGTTGCGCATGTCGATTATCAGCCCTTTGAGTCCGGGGTGGGCGAGCAGTTTTGTCAAGGCGCTCTTTACATCGCGGGCTGCGCTTTCGCTGAAGGTTGTAAGGCAGATGTAGCCGGTGCTGTCGGGGAGCATGCCGTAGTAGGGCACGGGTTCGGTGACAATCGCCCGGCGAGTGATTTCAAAAGTGAGCAGTGAATCGGGGCCTATCCAGGGGCGTGCAACGTCGATGCGCACATTGGTGCCCGCCTGTCCGCGCAGACGCTTCGACACATCGCCGATATCGGTGGTGGGGCGCACTGTATCGCCGTCGACGGCCACAATCACGTCGCCGCGGCGCAGGCCGCCGGTGCGCGCCGGAGAGTTCCAGTAGGGGTCCGCTATAATCACGTTGTCGCCACGCTTGGAGATTATCGAGCCGATGCCGGCATAGGAGCCTGCCGAGAGTGCCAGAATCTCGTCCTGGTTTCCCGAAGGATAGTACTCGGTGTAGGGGTCGAGCTGGTACAGCATCATGCCGATTGCGTTGTCCATGAGTTCTTCGGCGTCGATTGTGTCCACATAGCCGGTCTGCAGCTCGCGTACCACTGAGTTGAAGGTGTTGAGCTTGCGGAAGAACGTGTCCTTGGAATCGGAATTGCCGGCACGCATGCCGGCGAAAGCCGACGCTGCAAGCAGTGCGGCCAGGATTATTGCGGTTTTCTTCATCTATTGCATAACATCGCCGCGTGTGCGGCGGTTCAGTTCAAAAATTATAGCCCAGGCTTATGGTAACGTTGTTGAAACGGCCTTTTACCGCCGAACCCTGCACCATGTCGGTGATGCCGGCGGCGCCGCTGATTTCCGCGGTCCAGTTGCCGTAGTCCACGCCGGCGCCGAATTCCCAGCCTACGTTCACGCGGTTGAAGGTGCCGTCGCTGCCGTAGGCGTTCTCGCTGGCGCTTTCATTACCGACTTCCAGCCGGGAACGTCCTATGAGGCCGACTTCGAGCTGCGGGCCGGTGAACGCTCTTACGCTCACCTTCTCGAAGTCGAACCGGTAGCCCAGGCGGAAAGGCACACGCACGCCGAAGCGGCGCAAAGAGCCGTGGCAGGTGTTCGGTGCGAAAGAGTCATCGCTGATTGTGATGTCGTAACCCATGCTGTTGTAGAACAGAAGCAGGCCGGGCTCGAAATACATGTTTTTCCATACCGGTATGTTGTACACGGCACCTGCGGTGAATCCCGCACCCGCGTTGAGGACACCGAGTTTGATGTGGCCGAAATCGAAGTCGGTGGATGTGGCTATATCCAGTCCCAGCCGCACGCCGAGGCGGGCGCCGCGATCGGGATTGTCGAAAATATCCTGTGCGGAAGCGGCAATGCAAAGGCACAGGAGCATGAGTGATGTGGCGATTCTTTTCATGATGAGATATAGAGAGATTGGTAGACTGCGAATATAAGCAATTTATTCCGAAAGACCCGCGGTTGTTTCAAACAAGTTCGCCCAGAAGGGTTGCCGCGGTGGCGTCGACAACGCGGACCTTCACCAGCGAACCTACACGGGCATCGCCGCGGGCGAACACCACGGCCTTGTTCTGGCTGCTGCGCCCTACCATCTGTGCGGTGCTCCGTTTGGCCACGCCCTCCACAAGTACTTCCACAATGTTGCCTATGTCGCGGCGGTTCGACTCAAGCGACAGTTCGCCCTGGAGGGCTATCATGCGGTTGAGGCGTTCTATTTTCACATCCTCTGGAACATTGTCCGGCATGGTGCGGCTGGCGAGGGTGCCGGGACGTTCGCTGTAGCGGAACATGAACGACGAGTCGAACCCGACCTCGCGCATCAGGCTGAGGGTCTGCTCGAAGTCTTCCTCGGATTCGTTGTGGAAGCCGGTGAACATGTCGGTGGTTATGCCGCAGTCGGGCATGGCTGCGCGTATTGCCGCTATGCGGTCCAGATACCAGGCCCTGGTGTACTTGCGGTTCATGGCCTTGAGCACGCTGTCGCTGCCGCTCTGCACCGGCAGGTGGATGTGCCGGCATATGTTGGGGCGCGAGGCCATGGCGGCGATGATCGCGTCGGACATGTCCTTGGGGTGTGAGGTGGTGAAGCGCACGCGCATGTCGGGGGCGGCGTCGGCCACGGCTATGAGAAGGTCGGCGAAACCGGTGCCGCTCTCGGCATCGTTGTAGCTGTTGACATTCTGTCCCAGCAGAGTAACCTCGCGGTAGCCTTTGGCGCGGAGGTCGGCAACCTCGGCAAGCACGCTGGCCAGGGGGCGCGACCGTTCGCGGCCGCGGGTATAGGGCACGATGCAGTATGAGCAGAAATTGTCGCAGCCGCGCATGATGCTCACAAAGCCGGAGATTTTCTGTCCGGGAATGCGGGCGGGAATCACCTCGCGGTAGGTCTCTGTGGTGCTCAGTTCCACGTTCACCGCCGGAAGCCCTTGCTCTGCCGCTGCCAGCAGCGAAGGCAGGTCGAGATATGCGTCGGGCCCGACCACAAAATCCACACCGTAGTCGGCCACCAGCTTCTGTCCCAGGCGTTCTGCCATGCATCCGGCCACGCCGATGAGCATGCGCCTGCCGCCAGCCGCCAGTCTTTTGCGCCGTTCGGCGGCAAGGGCGCGCAGCCGTGCGCCGACACGTTGCTCGGCGTTGTCGCGGATCGAGCAGGTGTTGAGCATAACGGCATCCGCATCGGCGACATCATCGGCCATGTCGTAGCCGGCAAGTGCGGCCACAGAGGCTATGACCTCGCTGTCGGCAACGTTCATCTGGCAGCCGTATGTCTCCACATAGAGCCTGCGGCGGCCGCCATCTATTTTATCCATTGAAATTTGTACCATTGGGGTGGATTGACTATTTTTGCGCAAAAATACGAATAAGTCCAGAGCAAAGCCAAATTTATTTGAGCTTCGCCGGACGGGAGTATTTAAGGACTTAAGTCAAAAAACAGAAAGAAGTGGACAGTAATCTCATAGCCGCCATAGCCGTGGCCGTTGTCCTTTTGCTGCGCTTTGTCTTCGGAGGCAAGAAGAAAGCTTCCGCGGATGCTGGCGCGCGGAAGCGTCCGCAGCGGCAGCCGCTCAGGGCGGCACATTCCGGCGACTGGATTGAGAGTACATCTTTAGATGAGGTTCCCGCGGAGTCCGGAGCAATGCCCTCGCAGTTCGATCCGGCGCTCGAAGGCGCTCCTGCAATCCGCCAGAGTCCTCCCCGACCACCTATCCAGGCGCAGCAGCGGCAGAGAACCGCCTTGCGCCGTCCGTCCGACATGCGGAGCGCCATTGTATGGGGCGAGCTGCTACGACGGAAATTCTGACCTGTAAAGCTACCGAAAAACACACTATCACACTATCTCAAAATGGCATTCAACATCCTCACAGCTGCCGAAGCCGCCGAAATGATCAACAACGGCGATACCATCGGCCTTTCCGGATTCACCGCCCCCGGTACTCCCAAAGCCATAACAGAAGAGCTTGCCAAGAAAGCCCTCCGCGAACACGAGGCCGGTCGACCCTTCAAAGTGAACATGTTCACCGGCGCCTCCACCAGCGACCATGTCGACGGTGTGATGTCGCGTGCTAACGCCTACAACATGCGCGCTCCCTACCAGAACGTGCCCGACCTGCGCAAGCGAATCAACTCCCACGACTGCCACTACTTCGACCGCCATCTCTCCGAAATGGCCCAGGAAGTACGCTATGGCTGCTACGGCCCTGTCGATTACGCAATCATCGAAGCCGCCGCCATCGAACCCGACGGCACTGTTGTGGTTGGCTGCGGAGTGGGCAATGTGGCCACATATGCAAAGCTCGCCAAGCATGTATTCATCGAACTCAACGACAAACTTCCGGCATCGCTGCTGGGCATGCACGACATCTACACTCCGCTGGATCCCCCTTACCGTCGCGAGATACCCATCTACCGCCCCGACGACCGCATAGGCTCCCCCGTGCTCAAAATCGACCCTGACAAAATCGTGGGCATTGTCAAGACAAGCTCCTACGACTGCGTGAAGCCTTTCAGCGCCCCCGATGAAGTGTCGACACAGATTGGTCGCAACGTGGTCCGCTTCCTTGTGGGCGAATACAAGGCCGGACGTCTGCCCAAGGAATTCCTTCCCCTGCAGAGCGGTGTGGGCAACGTGGCCAACGCCGTGCTCTACGACCTCGGCGAAAGCAAGGAACTGCCGGCATTCATGATGTACACCGAAGTTATCCAGGACGCCGTCCTCGAACTTCTCCAGAAAGAGAAGTGCGTGTTCGCATCCACCTGCTCGATGACATTCACCGACGACACCGAGAAACGCCTCTTCTCCGACCTCAAGTTCTTCCACGACCGCATCGTGATGCGTCCTGCCGAAATCTCCAACAACCCCGAGGTTATCCGCCGACTCGGTGTCATTGCCATGAACACCGCTCTGGAGGCCGACCTCTTCGGCAGCGTGAACTCCACCCACGTGCTCGGCACAAAGATGATGAACGGCATCGGCGGCAGCGGCGACTTCACCCGCAACGCCTACATCTCCATCTTCAGCTGCCCCTCCATCACCAAGGGCGGAGCCATCTCCAACATCGTTCCCATGGTGGCACATCCCGACCACAGCGAACACTCCGTCGATGTGCTGGTTACCGACCAGGGCATCGCCGACCTCCGCCATAAGGACCCTGTGGAACGCGCCAACGCGATAATCGACAACTGCGCGCATCCAATGTACCGCGAACTGCTCCGCGACTACCTCCGTCTCGGAACCCAGGGTCAGACCCCGCACACCCTCACCGCCGCGTTCGCGTTCCATAACGCCTTCAACCAGACAGGCGACATGCGCAACGCCGACTACGGCAAATACGTCTGATTCCGCGCGCCTTCCGGCGCCCGACACATAACACCGATGGCCTTTCCCGCATCAGCGGGAAAGGCCATCGTCTATTCCATCCTTTAATGCCAGGCCACCAGGATTGAGGAAACCGCCTCGGCGAAAAACGGCCAGAGCGTACAACTCCAGAAATTCTTTCCGCCTGATAGCCAAATTCTCATAAAATTGTGTACCTTTGTGAATTGAATAATAGACGTTGTAATGACGATAACTCCGAAAACCTGTATGAAATAATCAAAGGAATCGAATAAAATGTCTTTTTGGAATTATATCGGAGAGTTTTTATTGTTCCGCTGGCTGTTCGGGACTGGCAAACAGGATGTCGCTACTCGCAATGTAGAGGATATATCCATTGGAAGGTCAAGAAATGAAAGCCATTACAACAACAGCTATTCACGCTTCGATAATAATAAAGCTTACGGCAACTTCCGATCAGACGATTATTTCCATGATGAGCAGGACGATTACGACATGATGGATGATTTTTAGTATATTTGACTATGATTGACAAGGTCGAAATACAGAAAATGCTGCTTGACTTGGAGAGTGACCGGGTCGAGAGGACTGTTTCAACAACCAATATCGATAAGTTCTGACAGGCCATTTGCGCGTTTGCCAATGATTTGCTGGATTACCGTAAACAGGGGTATCTGATTCTTGGTGCTGACGACGACGGTAATGTGCAGCCAATCAATATTACAATGGATTATTCTGAGAAGGCTTTAATAGGATTGTTTAACTAATGTGAGTCACTACTGTCCACTAAAAATGGACGGGGTTAAAAATTAAATAAATTCGGTTCA
>ERZ777305.382-NODE-382-length-73335-cov-10.467959_pt1 | contig 73335 bp, 69 predicted proteins | sample MGYA00374965_ERZ777305 | MGnify/ENA primary metagenome ERZ777305 (study PRJEB29328, sample SAMD00013331) | mouse gut metagenome | study: EMG produced TPA metagenomics assembly of the Metagenome analysis of fecal microbiota from mouse which was promoted...
TTCGCTTCGCAGACGTTTTCTCGCCTCGGCAAAGCTCGAACAAGTTCGGCTCTGCTCTCGGCTTATCGAAACGTTCTCCGATTTTTAACGCTCCGTCGCTTCGACCGCCCTTAATCCGAAATAGTTTCTGCCGCGGGATAGGCTGACGCATGTGAATTAATACGGCTCGGAGAACTGTGTTGCTTACACCTCCACCAGACGGTGGCGGATGGCGTATACGACGAGGCTGGCGGTGTTCTTGCAGCCGCTCTTTTCCAGAATGTTGGCGCGGTGCTTGTCGACGGTGCGTTTGGAGATGAAAAGGCGATCGGCGATCTCCTGAGTCGAGAGACCCTGACATATCGCAACCAGAATCTCCACCTCGCGGTCCGACAATCGGTCGCACTCCGCCACGGCATCGGCAGCGTCGTCGCCCGCCGCCGCGGAGCGTATCGAGTGCGAGAGCGACTCCAGCAGCGACGCGCTGAAATAGGTGCCGCCAGCGTGGACCGTCTCCACGGCCTCGACCACCTCGTCGAACTCCGAATCCTTGAGCAGAAATCCCTTGGCGCCGCTCGACACCATACGCGAATAGTAGGCGTTGTCGCCGAACATCGACAACGTTATGATCTTCATGTCGGGGCAGAGGGCCAGCGCGCGTTCGGAGGTCTCGGCCCCGTTCATGGCGGGCATGGCGTAATCCATGAACACCACGTCGGGCCGCGCCGTGGGCAGCATGGCGAGAAACTCCTCGCCGCTCCCCGCGTCGGCCACCACCTCGAAGTCGGGGCGCGCCGAGAGCAGCACCTTCAAACCGCGTCGGAAAAGCGAATGGTCGTCGACCAGAGCTATACGTATCATTTCTTTCGGTCTCTTTTACGCGCGGGCCGCGCCTCGGCGATGGCTGCGGGGCGGGCGGTCAGACGCGTGGCGCCGCGCACGTTCACCTTCACCGACGCTCCCATGCCCTTGCCTTTCGACGAGCGGATGTCGAAGTCGCCGTTGAGCGAGTTGACGCGCGATTGTATGTTCGAGAGCCCCATGCCGCAATCCATCATGGCCTGAGGGTCGAAGCCGCGGCCGTTGTCGGTGTACTGCAATTCGAGCGTGTCGCCGCCCGACGAGAGCGACATGCGGATCTCGCTGCACCCCGAATGTTTGAGCGAGTTGGTAATCAGCTCGCACACCACGCGATACATGATTACCTCGATGTCGGTGTCGTAACGCTCGCCTCGCAGATTGGTGGCGAACGAGATCTTCACCTTGTGCAGGGCGGTCGAGCGGTCGATGAAATTCTGTATCCCGCGCGCCAGTCCGAAGTCGCTCAACACGTGGGGCGAGAGGTTGTTCGATATCTCGCGCAGCGAGCGCAGGGCCTCGTCGACCACATAGAGCGTGTTGTCGAAGATCTCGCGCTGCTCGCGGCTCATGTCGCTGTGCGCGAGGGCCGAAAGCGATATCTTGGCCGACGAGAGCAACGGGCCCAGACCGTCGTGCAGCTCTTTCGAGAAGTTGGCGCGGCTCTTCTCCTCGGTGCGCAGCACCGCGGTGAGGATGCGTTTGTCGGTGAGCTGGCGGTGGCGGTTCAGGCGGTCGATATATACGAACAGCCTGTGGAGGAACACCATGCCGACCGATATGCAGAACGACACGGCGATGTCGAACCACACCATCGTTATCACGGGCATGGGATGGCCGTAATTCATCCACAACTGCAACACGCGCTGCACGGCCAGCACCGTGAACCCGACGAAAAAGAGTATCCAGATGGAGTTGTACTTCGTGACCCTCACCATGCGGATGGCGAAGTACATGGCAATCAGCTGGATCACGATTGCCAGATAGAGCAGAATGCGGATCATCATAATTTATGTCGTTTGCGGGCTTGAGCCCTGATTATACTCTTGGGCGTCCGACGCCCGCGTAACCTGCGGCGGGAGCGGCGGACGGCGGCATGGCCGAATCACTTCAAAATCTTTTCCAAAAAGGGGAGGTGGCCGTAGTTGGTCATGTCGACCTGCACCGGCACCACCGACACGTAACCGTTGCGCAGTGCCCATTCGTCGGTGTCGTCGGCCTCGGGTTCGAAGTAGGTGTAGTTGCCCGTGAGCGTATAGCAGGCCTTGCCCTCGGGATGCTCCTGACGGAAAAACTCCTCGCGCCAGACGCCGCGGCACTGGCGGCATACCCTCACGCCGCGGATCTCGGCGAGCGGCAGATCGGGGACGTTGACATTCAGGCAGAGCGGCCGCGAACAGTCGTCGCCGCGCTCCAGCACCGACTTCACGATCTCGCGGGCATAGTGTCGCGCCGCGCCGAAATCGGCGTCGGCGTCGTGGTCGGTAAGCGACAGCCCCACCGACGGGCATCCGTAAAAACTGCCCTCGATGGCTGCGCCCATCGTGCCCGAGTAGAGCACGTTGACGGCGGAGTTGGAGCCGTGATTTATGCCCGAAAGGACCAGATCGACGCGGCGGTCGCCCAACATGTGGTCGAACGCCATCTTCACGCAATCGGTCGGGGTGCCCGAGAAAGAGTATATCTCCAGCCCCTCTTCGCGGTGGCGGAGTTCGAGGTAGAGCGGTTCGAAAAGGGTTACGGCCTGACTGCGGCCGCTCTGCGGCGTGGCGGGGGCCACGGCCAGCACGTGCCCGAACTCGCGGGCGACCTCTATGGCCGCGGCGAATCCCTTCGCCGAATATCCGTCGTCGTTGGTGACGAAAATAAGTCTGTCGTTCTTCATCTTGCGTTCAGGTGCGGATCCCGCGACTCGTCGCCCGTGTCGGATCCGCCGTTTTTTCGTTACGTTAACTTCTCACACAAAGGTAAAAATAATATGCGGTTCCGCAAGTGCGCGGCGGATTATTCGGCCTCGGCCCGCGCGTATTTCATGCGGCAGGGCTGTTCGAGGCCGCACGCCTCGATCAGAGGCAGATCGGCGAAGATGCGCTCCGTGTCGCCGTCGGCCGCGATACGCCCCTCGTGCATCACGATGGTGCGGGGACAGAGCTCGGGGATCATGTCGATGTCGTGGGTGGCGATGAGCATGGTGTGGTCGAACCGTGAGAGCAGATCGATTATCAGGCGGCGGGCGCGGGGATCGAGGTTCGACGTGGGTTCGTCCATGACCAGTATCGACGGCTCCATGGCGAGCACCGTCGCTATGGCGACGCTCTTTTTCTGTCCGCCCGAGAGGCGGCAGGGGGCGGAGTCGCGCAGCGCCTCGGCGCCCACGGCCCGCAAGGCCCGCGTCACGCGCTCGTCGATCTCCTCGGGGGTGAGTCCCATGTTGGCGGGGCCGAAGGCCACGTCCTCGCCGACGGTGGGCATGAAGAGCTGGTTGTCGGCATCCTGAAACACCAGTCCCACCGTCTGCCTGACGATGGGCAGCGTCTTGCGGGTGACCGTTATGCCGCCCATGTCGACGCGACCGCTCGATGGCAGCAACAACCCGTCGGTGTGGAGCAGCAGGGTCGATTTTCCCGCGCCGTTCATACCTACCAGAGCGGCCTTTTCGCCGTGCCTGAGGGTGAACGACACGCCCCGCAGGGCCTCGTGGCCGTCGGGATAGGTGTAGCGCACGTCGTCGAAACGCAGATAGTGGTGGCTCATGACGGAAAAATTTGTTTTATATGAACTGCGCCGCCAACCGCTCGGCGGGCCCGAGAGTCCTCGCGGCCAGCAGCGCGGCGCACCACGCGGCGAGGACGAGGGTGTCGCTCCGCCGCCACTTTTCGCCGCCGCGGGTATCGACGGCGGGGATGCGCCCCGTAAATCCTCGGGCGAGCATGGCGTTGTGTATGTGTTCGGCGCGGTCGAGCGTGCGCAGCAGCAGTTGCCCGACCGTCTCGGCCCACAACCCTATGGGGTACGAGCGTCGGCCGTAACCGCGGGCGTCGCGGGCGCGGAGCATCTCGAGCGTCTCCTCCGAGAGCAGCCGTATGTAGCGGAACACGAACAGAAGCTGCGCGGTGAGCGCGGCGGGCACGCCCAACCGTTGCAGGCTGCGGCAGAAGCGGAGATATCCCGTCGACCGTATCAGCACGATGAGTATCTGTACCGACAGCATGCCGCGCACGAGGATCGACGCGAACGTGATCCACCCCTCGGTGACGTTCACGCCTCCTATGCTGAAAACCGTGTCGCGGAGACAGATCGGATTGAACAAGCCTATCATGGCGGCGAAGGGCAGCGCTATGAGCGAGCGTCGGCAGACCGCTCCGTAATCGATGCCTCCCGCGGCTGCCGCCGCGATGGGAAAGAGGGCGTACAACAGCAGCTCCGAGAGTTGCGCGAGCGGCACGGAGAGCATCGTGACGAGAAAGAGCGTCGCGGCCGCGGTCTTGGCGCGCGCATCCATGCGCTGAAGCGGGCTCGGCCGCTGCGAAGCCCGCTCCAGATCGTCGAGCGTGCAGAGGACGCGTTGCAGCCTCTCCTTCATCGATCCCGCCGCAGAGTCCGCACGAGGCCCGAGACGCCCAACGCCGCGACGATGATCGCGCCGCTGCCTATCACCCCCGCCGCCGAGGCGTTGTAGTCGGGCATGACGGCCGTGCGTTCGGCGACGGCGGCCGCTGCGCGGTGCAGAGGTCCGTCGGCCGCGTCGGCGGGTTCGGCCGTTCCCGCAGTCCGTTCGATAGACCACTCCAATCCGTCGGGGTCGGACGAGGCTATGTGCGAGACGCCTCCCGTGAGCAGCGCGGCCAAGGCTATGACCGCGGCGGCTCCCGCGAGGGAGCGTCGTTTCTCCGTTTCCGTTCCCGCCGCGTCGGCCAAGAGCTCGGGCCGGTAACGGCGCACGACGCAGAGCACGGCGGCGGTGGCGACACCCTCGCACAACCCTATGGCCAGATGTATGGGTATCATGAAGAGCAGGAACCGCCCCGCGGGCAGCGCCGTTATGCCCGACAGCTCGGTCTCGGCGGTGACGGCCGCGGCGCCCGTTTCGAGGGCCGCGACGGCGGCGAGGATCGAAGCGGCGAAGATGCGCCCCGTCGAGGCGTCGCGCCGCATGAGCGGACGGAACACGAACGGATAGGCGACCAGACACGACAGGGCGGCCATGTTGAGGATGTTGCAGCCCAAAGCCAGAAACCCTCCGTCGGCGAAGACGAGGCATTGCAGTATGAGCACCGAACAGAGCGCGAGGAACGCCGCCCACGGCCCCAGCAGGGCCGCGAGCAGTATTCCGCCCACGATGTGGCCGCTCGATCCCGTGCCCGGGATGGAGAAGTTTATCATCTGGGCGGCGAAGACGAAGGCCCCCGCGACACCCATCAACGGTACTATTTGCCGCTCGCGCGGGGCGAGGGATCGGGCGTCGCCTTGTCGGCCTATCTTGCGTACGGCGATGGCGATCAGCGCTATCGAGACGGCTCCCGTCGCCGCGAATACGGGCGGGGATACCAGTGCGTCGGACATGTGCATGGCGTGTGCGTTTGGTTTCAGGCGGCTATTTCGCGCCGTATCGGTTCAAATGTTTTTTGTTGTCGGCGTTCCAGTTCGAGTGGTCGGGTCCGTCGGGCTCGTCGAACTTCAGCAGCGGCAGCAGGAACAGCCATGTGGCGACGCAGAACGGCGCGGTGAGTGTGGCGATTCCGAGCGGAGCCGTCAGCGTGTCCATTCCCGCCTGCACGAATACGGTGAAGGCCGTTCCGAGCAGGGCCCACGCGGCCGATTGCATGCTCGGTTTGTAGAACACCGTGGCCAGAGCTATGGCTGTGAGCACGGGGCTGAATCCGTAAAGTCCGTTTTCGATGGCCGTGCCCGAGGCGCCGAAGGCCAAGGCGACGGCCAGCGCGAGAGCCGAACCGACGGCGGCCCACAGAGCCGCCCAGCGGTTGCAGAGCATGAGCCCTATGAGGAAGAGCAGGCCCGCAACCCACGAATCGATGAGGAACACTTGCCCGATGCCCTTGAGCCAGTATTCGAGCAGGCGTCCGAATCCCGTGTCGACGGCCGCCGAGAACGCCTCGGGCAGCGTCGGGTCGGACATGTATTCGGGCTGTATGCCGTTCATCGCGCGCGCCGCGAGCAGAAAGATCCATGTGCAGAACACGAACGGAAAGGTGAACGAATTGACCTTCCACAGAGCCATCACGTTGTTCATCGCCGTGCGCACCCACACGGTGAGGGCGGCGCAGAAGACCAGAGCGAGCCACATCCACACCGTGTTGCCCATGAAGGTGGGAAAGGCGCATCCGACCAGCACTCCGTTGAAGCCCCAGAGCCCCTGAATGCCGTCGCCCGCGGGCAGGCGGAGCAGACGGCCCGTGAAGGTCGACACCGCCAGTCCGAGCAGCGCGCCCCAAGCCACGATGCCCGTTCCCGAGGCGTACGAACCCCAGAATATGCCGCACAGAAAGAGCAGCCCCGTCCATTCGCTGTTCTGGAACATCACCTGCCCCGCGCCGCGCAACATCGACCTTACGAACTGTGCGGGCGACGAGACCGCCTCGTATGTCATTATCGTTTTGTTTGCCATAATGATAGATTTAGTAATTAATAATTCGTATCGCTTTCGGCTCCCTACCGCCACGGGAACTCCTCGGGCAGGGGGCGTCCCTTCACCTGCGACCGCACGGCCGAGCAGAACTCCCGCACGAGCCTCTTCACGGGCTGCGTCTCCGCGCCGAGAACCTTGTAGATCAACCCGCAGCCGTTGGGCAGGCGCGAGATGCCCGCGGCTATCGAGCGGTCGCCGTCGATGAAGGCCTCCGTCGATTCGTATATGGCATCGGCGTGCTCGGGCGGCGTGAGCGCCACCACGTTGGCGAAGACGTCGAAGCCGTTCATCACCCCCGTCGTCGAGGGCGACGCCTCGGCGGGTCGGATGATGAACTTCTCGCGGAACAGCCTCTCGCCGTCGGGCCGTCGGGCGCGAGTGCACACCGAGATTATGTCGTAACGGAACGTCTCGCCCTCGCCGTAGTATTTGCGGCCGCTCATGTATATCTCGGCGTATACCAGCGTCGCCGTGCGGTCGATCTCGATCGAGGTGTCGGCGATGAAACGCGTGTGGCGGCAGGGGATGGTCGGCTCGGGCAGATACTCCATGTAGGCTCCCGCTTCGAGCGTGAACCGCTGCGTTAGTCCCGAGAAGTTGTGACGCATCTCGGCCAGCTTGGTGGCCGCGCCCGTCGAGATGTGGGCGTATGCGTCGCGGCGGACGACGAAGCGTTGCTCGTAACGATCGCCGTCGACGTTAGGCCCTCCCGACGAGAGGATGTAGACGCACGGCATCTCGGGCATCGCCTCGTCGAAATAGAGCGCCTGCTGGACTATGAGAGGCGCATGCCGCTCCCAGTCGCGCATTATGGATTTGCCGTCGGCGTCCAGCTCGAATCCCAAATACAGATAGCCTTTCTTCCCGGGCGCGCCGACGTGCATCGCCTTCGGCTCCTCGAGGTATGGGCGCATCTCGCGCGCCGAAGCGAACGCCCCCGTCATGCCTCGGCGGGTTGTTCGGCCGCGCGGTCGAGATCGAACAGAGCCATGTCGCGGATCAACTCCACCAGCGGTTCGATGCCCTCGCCCGTCATGCAGTTGGTGAATACGAAGGGTTTGCCCGGGCGCATGGCCTCCGAGTCGCGGCGCATCACCTCCAGATCGGCGTGGACATAGGGCGCCAGATCGGTCTTGTTGATTACCAGAATATCCGACTGCGAGATGCCCGGGCCGTCCTTGCGCGGGATCTTGTCGCCCGCCGCCACGTCGATGACATAGATGAAGAAGTCGACCAGCGCGGGGCTGAAGGTGAGCGTGAGGTTGTCGCCGCCCGACTCGATCAGCACCACGTCGCCGTCGGGAAAACGGGCCTCCATCTCCTCCACGGCGGCGATGTTCATCGAGGGGTCCTCGCGCACGGCGGTGTGGGGGCACGCGCCCGTCTCGACGCCTATGATGCGCTCCTCGACCAGAATGCCTTTCAGCATGCGCCGTACGTGCTTGGCGTCTTCGGTGGTAACCACGTCGTTGGTTATGACCAGCACCTTGTAGCCCATGTCGAGAAGACGCGGGGTGATGGCCTCGATGAGGGCGGTCTTTCCCGATCCCACGGGGCCGCCGATTCCTATTCTGCAAGTAGTATTCATAAGAAATGTTTAGGTTTTATTGGTTTCGATTCTTTCTGTTCACTAATATTTCGACATGGCCGAGCCATGTCGGCAGTTCGCCTCCGCCGTCGGCGAACAGCTGTCAATTCATGAACATGCGCGACGAGCCCTTCTCGTGCATCGAGGCCAGAATGTCGGCCTGCGGCGCGAATGCGTGCATCTCGTCGATCTCCATGTCGCTTATCTCGTCGTAAATGGCGTCCGCTTGCCCGCTCAGGCGGTAGAGTATGCGTTGCGTGTCGTAATGCGACACTCTGACGCAGCGCAGGGCCGCGCCGAGCACCATATTGGCCGATCCGTAACAGTGCGAGGCGACGAGTCCGCGCTCCGCGATGCCGCAGGCGGCGAACAGGATCCCCTGCGCCACTGGATAGGAGCCTTCCACCGCGCCGCGCTTCGCGTCGTCGAGCCATCGGGACATCGCCGCGTCGTCGACCAGAAGCGTCGCCAGCTCGGCCAGCTTGCGCCCCATGCGCCGCAGCATCTGCCGCGCCTCGGTGTTCATTTTGCAGAGCATCAGTGCACGGTCGGCCTCGACTATACCGTCGTAATCCTCCCTCAGGCGGCTTCGATAGGCGTGCAGGGCCGCTATGCCGTCGGTGCGGGCGGTCTGTCGCACTATGTCGCGCGTGTATTCCTCTAACGTGGCGGCGTCGTGCACCAAACCCGTCTGCGCGGCGGTCTCCAGTCCGTTCGAGAACGAAAAGGCGCCCACGGGCAGGGCCGAATCGGTGAGTTGCGCGAGCCGCATCGCCTCGGCGATCGGCAAACGACGGCCGCTCATCGTTGCAGAGCGTGTTCGTGGTGGTGATGATGCACGTCGCTGTCGGGACCCGTGCCGCCGAAGAGGCGTCGGATCTCGTGGGGCGCCAGATAGGGGATGATCTCCGACCCGGGTTGGAACGAGTAGGCGACCCCCTCGAACCGATGGGTGCGCATGACGCTCTCCATCACCTTGCGGTCCACCGTGAGAGGGATGTAGACCTTGGTGCCCTTCACCACGGCGGGCCAGTGCTGGTTGCCGATGGCATGGCCGAGTTCGAGCGCGATGCGTATCAGCATGCGGCTCGGTTCGCCCTCCAGCGAGGAGAGGTCGGCCACCATCACGTCGCTCAGGCGTATGCGCACCGCCGCCATGCGGCGCTGCTCGGGCAGGTATTCGATTATGTCGCCGTCGGCGAGTTGCGCGCGGCGTTGCAGGGCGACGGCGTAACGGTTGCCGCGCTCGCCTTCGACGACGAAGCGGCTCTTCTGCGCCGTCCACTGGTCGAGGTCGATATACTCCACCTCGGTCTCGGCCATGCGTTCGGCCCATTGGGGATCGTTTACGTTGCCCTTGATTTCGGTATAGATTTTCATCTTGTCGGGGTTTTGTTGCGGTTATGGTAATCGGCCGCGCGCCCGAGCGGAGCGCACGGCCGATGATAGGGTGTCGATCAGCTGAACCAGTAGAGCTGGGCCAGTGAGAACTTCCGGGCGGGCTTGACGTATGCGTGAACGCCGTTCACCATCACGGCGAAGGTCTCGGGATCGACGTCGATGTCGGGCATGCCGCCGTTGAGAACCATGTCGTACTTGGTGAGTTGACGCGTGCGGCGCACGGGGCATACCATGCGGTGCAGGTGCAGACGCTCCTTGATGCCGCTCTCGGCGGCCGCCGTCGACACGAACGAGATGCCCGTTTCGGGCAGCGTGCGGCCTATGGCTCCGTACATGGGGCGATAGATGCAGGGCTGCGGCGTGGGGAGCGAAGCGTTGGGATCGCCCATGTTCGACCAGTTTATCAGTCCGTTCTTGATTACCATCTTGGGTTTGGCGCCGAAGAACTGCGGCTCCCACAGCACCAGATCGGCCACCTTGCCCTTCTCGACCGAACCCAGATAGTCCGAAACGCCGAACGTTATGGCGGGGTTGATCGTGATCTTGGCTATGTAGCGCAGCACGCGGAAGTTGTCGTTGCCGTCGGCGTCCTCGGGCAGGGGGCCGCAGGCGTTCTTCATGAACGAAGCCATCTGGAACGTGCGCATGAACGATTCGCCCACGCGGCCCATCGCCTGCGAATCGGACGACACCATCGAGAGTACGCCCAGATCGTGCAGCACGTTCTCGGCGGCCTGCGTCTCGGGACGCACGCGGCTCTCGGCGAAGGCCACGTCCGAGGGGATCTTGGGGTTGAGGTTGTGGCACACCATGATCATGTCGAACAGCTCGGCCTGCGAGTTCACGCCGAAAGGCAGCGTGGGGTTGGTCGACGAGGGCAGCACGTAAGGCATAGAGGCGACCTTCAGCAGGTCGGGGGCATGTCCGCCGCCCGCGCCCTCGGTGTGGTAGGTGTGGATGGTGCGTCCGTCCATCGCGGCGATGGTGTCCTCCACGTAACCGCCCTCGTTGAGCGTGTCGGCGTGGATGGCCACCTGCACGTCGTAACGGTCGGCCACGCCGAGCGCGGCGCGTATGGCCGCGGGGGTCGAGCCCCAGTCCTCGTGCACCTTGAATCCGCAGGCTCCCGCCTCGATCTGCTCCTCTAAAGGTCCGTCGACCGAGCAGTTGCCCTTGCCGAGCAGACCCACGTTCACGGGCAGGCCCTCGATGGCCTCCAGCATGCGTTCGATGTTCCAGCGTCCCGAGGTGATGGTGGTTCCGTTGCTGCCGTCGGAGGGGCCTATACCGCCTCCGAAGAGGGTCGTGACGCCGTTGCTCAGCGCGGCGTAGGCCTGCTGCGGCGAGATCATGTGCACGTGGCCGTCGATGCCCGCCGCGGTGAGAATCAGGTGCTCGCCCGATATGGCGTCGGTCGACGCGCCCGTCACCAGATCGGGATGCACGCCGTGCATTATGTTGGGGTTGCCCGATTTGCCGATGCCCGCTATCTTGCCGTCCTTGATGCCCACGTCGGCTTTGACCACGCCCAGCTTGGCGTCGATAATGGTCACGTTGGTTATCACCAGATCGAGCGAGCCCTCCTTCGAGGTCATGGTGTTGGCCAGTCCCATTCCGTCGCGGAGGGTCTTGCCGCCGCCGTAGACCACTTCGTCGCCGTACTCGCGCAGATCCTTCTCGATCTCGACGTAAAGGTCGGTGTCGCCCAGACGTATCTTGTCGCCGACGGTGGGGCCGAACAGATTGTTGTATTCCTGTCTTGAAATTGTTGCCATGATGTATTACGATTTCCGATTTGCGTTTTTGCCGTTTCGAGGTGCGTCGTCGTTACTCTTTCGCTGCGTCTTCTCGGGTGCCGCCTCGGCGGCCGATACGTTTTTGAACCCCGCGTCGCGCATCTTGCGCAGCGCGCGCATGTGCGCGGGATAGTATACGGGGCGGTCCTCGATGCCCGTGTATCCCGTCGTAAGGCCGTTGAAGCCTATCACGCGGCGTTTGCCCGCGAAGGTGACCAGCTCGACCCGCTTCTGATCCCCGGGTTCGAATCTGATGGCCGTGGTGGCGGGAATGTTGAGATGGTATCCGAAAGCCGCGTCGCGGTCGAACTCCAAATAGCGGTTCACCTCGAAGAAGTGGAAATGCGAACCCACCTGAATCGGTCGGTCGCCCGTGTTGCGCACGTCGAGAGTCACCGTGTCGCGGCCGGTGTTGTACTCTATGGCCCCGTCGGCGAGGATCACTCCGCCCACGGGCGCGGCCTTGCGGGGCGCGAAGCCCGCACGGTCGGGATAGAGGCTGCTCAGAGATGCCGACTGCTTAGGCTCGGTTCCCCGCGCTGTCGGCTCGGCGGCGGGCGATGTTTTCTTGGTATTCATATGGTGATCTTACTTTATCGGATTATGGATGCTCACCAGACGCGAACCGTCGGTGAATACGGCTTCGACCTGCAAGAGGCTTATCATGTCGGCCACGCCCTCCATCACGTCGCTCTTGGTGAGCACGGCGGCGGCGCCCTTCATCACCTCCTCCACGGTCTGTCCCTCGCGCGCCGCTTCGAGTGCGGTGGAGGTTATGTAGGCCACAGCTTCGGGGTAATTGAGTTTCAATCCCTTCTTCAGACGCCGTTCGGCTATCATTCCGAGCGAAAGCAGCGTCAGTTTGTCAATTTCTTTCGGTGTCAGATGCATAATTCACAACTTTTACGATTGTTTTTCGGGCAGATGCGGATCTACTGTTTTTGCCCGTCGTTACGATATTTGTGAAACAAATCGCATGCCATGCGGCCTGCGGCCCGCGCTCCGTGCCGACGGCACCGAATTTGCGACTGTTTCGTATATTTGCGAAAAAACGAAGACAAAACCATGTTCAAAGCAATGATTATCGCGGGGCTCGGAGGCTTCATCGGCACCTGCCTGCGCTTTCTGACGGGAAAATTTTTTCATGCCGTCACCTCGTCGGCCTTTCCTTGGGGCACTTTTTCGGTTAATGTGATCGGCAGCTTCGTGATCGGAATATTTTTCGGTCTGGCCGAGAGGTCGAACGTGATATCGCCCTCGATGAACGTGTTCCTAATCACGGGATTCTGCGGCGGCTTCACCACTTTCTCCTCTTTCGCCGACGACATGTACCTGATGCTGCAACAACGCCACTGGATGTCGCTGGGGCTGTACGTGGGACTGAGTTTCCTCTTGGGCTTGGCGATGGTGTGGTTGGGCCGTTCGCTGGTCAAGGCGTCGTAAGGTCCGTGAAAATGCCGTGGCATTGTCGTTTTACGCGAAAAAATGTTTATATTTACACGGTAGAACAGATAATGCACACGACCATGAAACTCAAACTCACCCTCGGAGCGCTTCTCTTTGCGGCGTCTTCGATCTTTTGCGGCCGACTTTCGGCGCAGGACTATGCGCAGGCGATACCCTCCGACGCTTTCGGGGTGGTGCGTCTGGATGCTGCCCGAATCGTCGAGCTGTCGGGCGCGGATCCTTCGGCGTTGCTGAAGGGGTATATCGAAAAACAGATAGCGATGACCGAGCCGCTGTTTTCGGTGGCGGCGGTCCTTGCGGACATAGCGGACGATCCCGAGAATTCGGGCATAGACGTCTCGTCGCCCGTTTATTTCTTCTTCTTGCCGCAGGACAAAAGCGTCGGCATCGCGGCGAAGGTCGCCGACCGCAACAAGCTGGAGGCGTTGAGCGCCGATGCGGCGAAGCGAACCGAAGGCGAGATCGGAAAGGCGAAGGGCGTGACGTACGTTAGCGACCCCAAGGGTCGGCTGATGTTCGACGACCGCGCCGCGGTCATGACGTGGAGCGATTCCGATAAGAAGGCCGACGCGAAAAAGGCGTGCACGGAGTTCGCCGCGCGCGGCAAAGAGAGCATCGTGGCGACCGAAGGTTTCCGCCGCATGTCGCAGACCGCGGGCGAGGTGGTTTTATTGATATCGGGCGCGGCGATAGGCGAAAACAATATCTCCGAAAGTACGATTTACAAGGATGCGCCGATAAGCGATCTGGCGTTTGTCTTCAGCCTTAACAGCGGCGCGGGGATCGCCTCGGCCGAGTGGCGGATGCTGGCGTCGAGCGACGAGGCCGAGAAATATATCGAGCGCAACGCCGCGACGCGCGGTCCCGTGGACGGACGTTATGCGGATCGCATTCCCGAATCGGCCGCGTTCGTGTCGTACGGCGCGATACACGGCGAACTCATGGTGGCGATGCTCGAAAGCGCGTTGGGCGAATCGTTCGGCGGCGATAATCCCTATCGCGACATGATGATTAAGGCGTTGTCTTCGCTCGACGGCGATTTCGCGCTTTATGCGGACAAGCCGAGCGTGGCGGGACAGAAGGTCGATTTCGGCGGAGCTTTGATGGCCGCCGTAAAGAATCGGGCGATTATGGAGCTCTTGGGCGAGTTGGTCGAGAAGAACAACGCGCCGTTGACGGAGGTCGAGGGTGGATACGCTCTGAGGGGCGCCGTCGGCGACAAGCCCTCGATAATCGAACGCGACGGTACGCTCGTCGTGTCCAACGACGGCATGAACGGAGTGCAATCCGCCGAAAAACCCATGAAAGCCGACGTCGCGGGTTGTTACGGGTATTTGTTCGTCGACATGAAGAGTTTCACATCGCCCGAGATGGCCGTTTTGCTCGGACTTTTGGATTCGAACGGTTCGATCACGGCGTTGCTTAAGCGAATCGATACGATAGAGTCTATCGCCCCGACGCCTTACGGCGCGCACGGCGAGATACGCTTCGTCGATCCCGACGACAACATCTACAAGATCGTGGCGGATACGGCGGCGGCCGTATCCGAACGCTGCGATTCGACCGAAGATGCGGCCGACGACGCGGCTGTGGAGCTCGTAGAGGAGGCCGACGCGGAGTAGCGATCTCTGCGCGGCGTCACTGAAAAGACTAACGCCTGCCGTCCGACGATTCGGGCAGCAGGCGTTAAACGTATCCGCGTATCGGAGATTAGTATCTTCTGCGATTGTAGCCGCCGCGATTGTAACCGCCGAAGTCGTTGCGAGGACGCTCCTCGCGGGGACGCGCGACGTTCACCGTGAGTACCTTGCCCTCGAACTCTGCGCCGTTCACGGCGTCGATGGCCTTTTGGCCCTGCTCGTCGTCGGGCATCTCGACGAAGCCGAAGCCGCGCGAACGACCCGTCTCGCGATCGGTTATGATGTGTGCCGACGTTACTTCGCCGTATTGCGCGAAGAGGGCTTCGAGGCTTTCGCTTCGGGTTTTCCAATTGATGTTTGCAACGTAAATGTTCATCTTTCCTAAAATATAAAATTTGTTATTATGATCGAGTGCCGAGCGTGCGGCCCGTGCCGCAACCCGCGCATTCGTCGGGTTATGCGTCGGATTTGGCCGCGACCACATGCAGGCGGTCGCCCGTGAGCCGCTGCACGGCGCGGAGCATCGCCTTCTCCTCCTGCATGCAGAACGTTACGGCCGTGCCGCTGTTGCCCGCGCGTCCCGTGCGGCCGATGCGGTGCACGTAAGTCTCGGCCACGTCGGGCATGTCGTAATTCACCACCATGTCGAGGTTGCGTATGTCGATGCCGCGGGCCGCGATGTCGGTGGCCACGATGGTGTGTATGCGTCCCTGCTTGAAGTCGGCGAGAGCCTGCTGGCGGGCGTTCTGCGACTTGTTGCCGTGGATGGCGCGCGCCCTGACGCCCTCTTTTTCCAGACGGCGGACGATCTTGTCGGCGCCGTGTTTCGTGCGCGAGAATACGAGGATCGATTTACCGCTCTCGCGGCGGAGGATATCCACCAACAGAGCATGTTTGTCGGGCTTCTCCACCATGTAGAGATATTGATCCACCGTCTCCGCCACCGTCGATTCGGGCGCCGCCTCCACGCGGCTGGGGTGTCGGAGCAGTTTGCGCGATATCTCGACTATCTCGCGGGGCATGGTGGCCGAGAACAGAAGCGTCTGCTTGCGGCGGGGCAGCAGCGGCAGCAACCGCTTGATGTCGTGGATGAATCCCATGTCGAGCATGCGGTCGGCCTCGTCGAGGACGAAGCAATCCACGTCGGCGAGATCGATATAACCCTGCCCGATGAGGTCGAGCAGACGCCCGGGCGTGGCGATGAGGATATCGGTGCCGCGGCCCAGACGTTCGGTCTGCGGCTTCTGGTTCACCCCGCCGTATATCACCGTGTGGCGCAGATCGGAGTATTTGCCGTACTGGGCGAACTCCTCCTCGATCTGTATGGCCAGCTCGCGCGTGGGCGTGAGTATGAGGGCGCGGATGCGCGACTTGGCGCCCCGCTCGGCCTTGCGGGCGCGCAGACGCTCGATGATGGGGATGGCGAACGCCGCCGTCTTGCCCGTTCCCGTCTGCGCTATGCCTATGATGTCGCGGCCGTTCATCGCCTCGGGGATGGCTTGTTGTTGTATGGGTGTGGGTGAAACGTAATTCTTCTCTTCGAGCGCGCGGAGCGTGGGGCGCGAGATATTGAGTTGCTGAAATGTCATAAAAAGCGATTGGGCCCGATAGTGCGGGCTGTTGAAAAAAGTCGTGTGAAGCGTATTTGCGTCATTATCAAAAATCATTACTCCGCCGTGGCGGTCGCGACTCGTCGGTCGCGCGAAACACGGGAGACGATAATGACGTCGTTTTTGATGGCGGTCGTCTTCGCTCGCGGCCGTTTCCAAATAAGATTCAGAATAAACCCCCGAATGTTCGCTCGGCAAATATAGGCATAATATTCGGATATCGGGCCGAATATCCGTTTTTTCTTGAAAAATAATATATTGCGGCCCGAAAGCGGTATATGAAAAGCCTGCGGTTCTCGCGAGAACCGCAGGCTTCATCTCGTAACGGAGCGATGTCACTTTCGCTCGATAAGCTCTATCGCCACGCCCTCCTCCTCGACGAACGCGATTATCATGTCGCCGCAGTCGAGCGGTTCGAGCAACACCTTGGCGCCCTCGACGGCCGTCTCGACGCAGGGCACGTCGTAGGCGATATGCGCGCGCGAACGGATCAGTTCGTGCATGGGGCTGTCGGGCTCGAAATAGAGGAACTCTATTTTGTTGGGGCTTTGCGAATAGTCGGTCACCGAGACTTTGAGGGGCTCGATATATGCCGCGCCCTCGATCTTTTCGGCGCTCGGGATGCCGAAATGGCTTAAGGTTCTCATGATTTATTCCTTTTATTAAAGACTTGCATTCGGGTTGGTGAAGCGCAGGCCGCCGTTGTCGTGGTAGGTGCCGTATTCGGTGACGATCGCGCCCTGCTCGCCCGCCATGAGGAAGTGGCGCGACTCCGGCTCTTTAAGCGCACTCAGGTCGCCCGTGTTCATCACGTGGTAGTTGGCCACCGTTATATACTCTTTCTGGCTCTCGGGCAGTGCGGGCGGGTTGGGCGTCGGTTCGCCTATGCCGAAGTTGTAGACGCTGCCGCAACGTACCTGCCAGCTCTCGTGCTTGGCGGGGAACGCCGACTCGACGTGGTAGTGCTCGACGATCATTTGCGACGGCAGCAGATAGATCTCGTGGCCGAAATAGCGGTGGTCGGGGTTGTTGATCCAGAAGACGCCGCCCATGCCCACATGTTCGAAGTCGCCCAATCCGAAGTCGGTGACCCAGAAGTTGGCCTCGAGGAACGGCGTGAAGGGTATGCCGTAATGCTCGAACATGTCGAGGAAAGCCTTTTTGGCCGTCTGCTCGTTGAATTTGCCGTCGGTATAGAAGTCGGCGTTGGTGTACTTTTTGGCGTACAGATGTTTCTTATCCATAAGTCGTGTAGTTTTTTCCTGCATCCAAAATTAACGTTTTTTTTTCGGTTATGCAAATCATCGGTCGTGCCGCAGTTCGGGACTCCCGCCCGCCGCCGCGGGAGGCAGCGCCTTGCGCCCGACGAAGGCCGTGACGGCCGCGCCCGCCAGCTGCACCGCGATGGTGACGGCCAGCACCGCCGCGATGCCGCCCCACTTCAGCAGCAACGGGATGATCACCACGCCGACCACCGCGCCCGCCTTTCCGAATGCGGCGGCCAAGCCGCTGCCCGCGCCGCGGTCGGCCACGGGGTAGATCTGAGGCGGAATAATGAAGGTCACGAGGTGCGGACCCGCGTTGAGGAACAGCTCGAAGATCATGAATCCCGCTATCATGGTCCACTTCGACAGATGGAGCTCGTGGCCCGCGAGCAGCAGCGCCAACCCCGCCGCACAGAGCAGGAATCCCCAAGTCTGCATCCTCACGTGGTATATTCTGTTCACCAAAAAGAGTCCCGCCACGAATCCCAAGAGCACGAACATGTTTATATATGTGCTCATCTTCACCGACGAGACTATATGGTCGAACGTTCCCATCGACGAGGGATCGAGCCCCAGCGACATTATCAACACGGGCAGGAACACCCCCACGCCGTACACGCCGAACCCCTCGCATGCCCACGGCACGCCGCTGAAGACGATGCGTCGCGCGTTGCCGCGGCTGAAAAGTCCGCCCCACGACGCTTTGGGCCGATCGCGGCGGTCGGAGCGGCTGCGTATCTCGCCCATCTGCACGTCGGGTCCGAGGAAGTAACGCACCGCCCGTTCGGCCTCCTCCGTGCGTCCGTGCGACATGAGCCACCCGGGACTCTGCCCGAAGCGTATGCGGCACAGCAACATTATGATCGCCATGACGGCCACCAACAGCAGCAGGCGGTTCCAGTGCTCGGGAGTATTCCACACCCGCAGCAGATAGAAACCCGCCGCGGCCATCACTATGTTGCCTATCGCCGACGAAGCCTTGGCCACGCCCACCATCATGAGGCGCAGGCGGCGAGGCATGATCTCCGAGATGTAGTCGGAGTCGAGGCTGTATCCGCCGCCGATGCCCATGCCCATCACGAAGAGCGAGGCCACGAGCGAATGTACGCTGTCGGCGAAGAATGCGAACAGCGCGGCGCACAATATTATCGCGGGGCACAATCTGAAGAAGAACAGATAGCCTTTGCGGTCGCTCCACGCGCCGAACAACGCCGCGCCGATCATGATTCCCACCAGACTGGAGGCCGCCACCACGCCCTGCATCGCGGGCGAGAGCTCGGGATGCGCGGCGAGTTGTATCATCGGGATTACGATACCCACTATCGTGGCCAATCCCGCGCCCGTCACCTGTCCTAACGACGCCACGATGAGCACCCGCAGGTGTCCCCAGCGCAACGGCATGGTATCCATGTCGACGGGATTGCCGTCGCTGCTGCGTCCCATGGCGAGCAGCTTGCGACGCCAGCGGTTCCACCTCTCGATGATCCACAGCAACGCCACGCCCACGCCTACGCCCACCGTGGCCTCGAAGAATCGCAGCGCGCAGTTCACTGCTGGGTCTACTTCGGGCGACATCTTCGACACTAACAGGATGATAAGCATCGTTATGGTGGCTATGCTGCCGCTGCCGTACATGTTGAGCACCATGCAGAACATCTCCAACACGAAGACCGCTAACAACATTCCCACCACCGAGAAGGGCAGCACCAAAAGGTAGAGATAGGCGACGAAGGCCCCGAGAAAAGTGCCCAGCACCCTGATCCACCCCGCCCGCAGAGCCTCCTTGTACCCGGGCATGTGAAGCACCACGACCACCGAGGTGCAGGCCAGCATGGCGCCCATCCACCGCGAGGTGGAGTGGAACGACCCCGTGGCATACATGCCCGTGAGATAGGCCAGCAATATGCCGAGGCACGAGACCAACAGAACGAACGGATGAACTCGCGACATGGCTTTTCCCTGCGCGGCGCGAATGCGCGACCAGACCGATTGCACGATATTTCCCATAATGCGATTTTTCAGCTCGGGGAACAATAAACGCGCCGAAAGGGAATGCGTGCTCAAGTATTCGGGTCCGCGGGATTGGCTGACGCATGTGCATTTCTCTCAAAACTTATCTTCGGCGGCTGCGGGGGTCGCACCAAAGCGCGAGCCGCCGAAGATAACACCGCGGAGTGGTGTGCTGACGCATGTGTATTATTGCCACTCGAAGAGTCGCGCGGGCCGCAGCCTCGCCCCAGCGGAGGCCCGCAACTCGTTCTACACTCGTTCGCGATCTCCGCAGGCTGCTGCCCGAATGCCTAAAACATCCTAAAAACCGCCGAAGATAACACCGAAAAGCGGTGTGCTGGCGCATGTGTTTTTTAGGACTCCGATATTTCGACACGATCTTCTTCTGCGGGAGTTTTCGACAAACATTTTATTATTTTTTTGTTTTTTTCTTTATTAAAATAAATGAATAATAATATAAATAATAGCTGTTCATGGTGTCGATATCTTCGGTGAAGATTATTTATCGACAATCGCGAAAGAGGATTTATCATAGGTTGTCGATAGTTTGGAGCGATGTCAAAACCGCCGAAACCAGTATGATATGAATCGTCAGCCGCCCGAGCGATCCCCCGTTATGAAAAATGTGCCGAAAATGCTGTTAACATATCGACACATTTTATTTGTTTGTCTTAGCCTGCCGTTTTCGGTTGATAACCGCGATGATAAGCTTCGACAAAAAAGTGCATTAAAATTCGTTCATTCCGCTCGCTCGTTGATTATCATGCGTTTGGATTTTCGACGATTTTAGAGATCGAATTTTTGTTACGAGTTGTCGTGCGGTTTTCATCGGCGTTGTCAACACTTTTCGACGGTGTTGTGAACAATTTTTTCGGCTATTTCGCGATAATGACTCCCCACGTCGGGATCCGTCGACACCGAGGGGCGACCCTGCTCCGACCCCTCCATTATCGACTGCACGATGGGGATCTCGCCCAAGAAAGGCACCCCCGCCTGCTCGGCATACGCGCGCGCGCCTCCGTGTCCGAAGATGTAGTAACGGTTCTCGGGCAGCTCCTTGGGCGTGAACCACGCCATGTTCTCTATCACGCCTAAAACGGGTACCTTCACCTGCTCGTGGCGGAACATCTCCACCCCGCGCACCACGTCGGCCACGGCCACCTGCTGGGGCGTGGAGACTATGACCGCGCCGTCGAGACGTATCTCCGATATTATAGTGAGGTGTATGTCGCCCGTTCCCGGGGGCATGTCGATGAGCAGAAAATCCAACCCTCCCCACATGGTCTGGTGCAGGAGCTGTTTCAACGCGTTGGTGGCCATCGCGCCGCGCCACATCAGGGCGTCGTCGGGACGTATGAAGAATCCTATCGACATCAACTCTATCTCCGCGCTTCGGGCGGGCACGATGTAATCCATGCCGTCCTGCTGCACGGCGTCGGGCGCGTAACCTTCCAGTCCGAACATCTTGGGCTGCGACGGACCGTAAATGTCGGCGTCGAGAATACCAACCCGATAACCCATGTCGCGCAGCGTGGCGGCCAGATTGGCCGTTACGGTCGATTTTCCCACGCCGCCCTTGCCCGAGGCCACGGCTATGATCTTGCCGACGCTCTTGGTCGCGCTCTCGCGCTTGGTAGGCTGCTGTTTGGGCGCGCCCTCCTTGATCGCCACCGTTACCTGCGCCTCGGGAAAACGCTCCTTCAGCGCCTGCTCGGCCTGCATGCGTATCCGCGCCGCGAAGGGATCGCGCGCCTTGGGAAAACGCAGCACGACCGTCACCTTTCCGTCGGCTGCGCTCACCGAATCGACCATGCCGCTCTCCGCTATGTCGCGTCCCGTCTCGGGATGCGCGATCCGCGCGAGCACCGATCTTATTTCACTCTCCATGATATTGTGTTTTTTTGTGTTGTGTAATTCGTACAGACGCAAATTTACGGCTTAATTTCCGATTAACGGCCGTCGGAATTTGTATTTGCGGCGAATATTCCTATTTTTGTGTCGACCTTAAGATTATCTTTCGCATGAAAAGACTCGTTTTACTCTCTTTTTCGGCTCTTATGTTTTGGGGCGTCGCATCGGCGCAAACGAACGACGACGCGGCTGCATCGGCTTGGCTGCGCAACATGAGCCGCGTGGAGCGCCGCACCATGCGCAGCGAAGTGTTGGGCGCCGACCGCAACTATACGGTTTTTCTGCCTGCGGGTTACGATGCCGATCCGTCGCGACGCTACCCTGTACTCTACTTGCTGCACGGCATGAACGACACGGACCGCAGCTGGTACGACCGCGGTCATGTGAAGGACGTGATGGATCAGCTCACGGCGTCGGGCGAGGCCTGCGCCATGATTATCGTCACGCCCGATGCGGGCGGCAGCGTGGCCGAGGGTAAGTGGAACGGTTATTTCGATATGGAGGGGTGGCCCTACGAGCGGTTCTTCTTCGAGGAGTTCGTGCCCGAGGTCGAGAGCAGGTTCCGCATCGAGGCCGACAAGAGTCATCGGGCCATAGCGGGACTTTCGATGGGCGGCGGCGGTTGCGCGAGCTATGCCCAGCGTCATCCCGACATGTTTTGCGCCTGCTATGCCATGAGCGCGTTGATGCACCTGCCCGAGGCTGCGGCCGACAAGGTGCTGTCGGGCGACAAGACGGCTCTGCTGACCGACGCGGTGCATCGTCTGAGCTGCGTGGAGTATGTGCGTACGGCCGACGACGCGGCGCGAAACGCTCTGCGGTCGGTCGCGTGGTTCGTCGACTGCGGCGACGACGATTTTCTGTTCGACTGCAATATCGACTTCGTGAAGGCCATGCGCGCGGCATGGATCCCGTGCGAACTTCGGGTCCGCGACGGCGGCCACACGTGGGAATATTGGCACTCGGCCCTCTATACGGCCCTGCCATTCGTGTCGCGGAAATTCGGTTTTATGTAAAAAAGTGAAATTTTTTCGGCGAAAAGTTTGCAGATAACATTTTTTGCCCTATCTTTGCAGCATAAAATCATGGTGGATTCATCTAAGGGCTAGGATACATGCCTCTCACGCATGACATAGGGGTTCGAATCCCCTATCCACTACACGAAGCGATCGGAGACGGTCGCTTTTTTTGTTTCGGGTTTTCGGGCTTCGAAGGCGCGGTTCCGCCGAGGGCGATACCCTATCATATAATCCCGCCGATTTCTTTTCGCCGATGTAATTTTTTTCGTTAACTTGCGACTATTGATATGAATGATTAAACAGAAGAGACCGCTATGATCGTTTTGTTGCTCGTGTGTTCGGTATCGACCTTGATGTTTAAGATATCGAAACGTTAACCGCTCGGCAGCCCTATGAAGCGAAACGAGGAGGAGTTCACCGACATCGTCGAACGGTACAAGGCCGTCATCTACAAGGTGTGTTCGGTATATGCCGACGACCGCGAGGAGATGGCCGACTACTATCAGGAGGTGCTCGCGAATCTATGGCGCAGCTATGCGAGTTTTCGCGGCGAGAGTTCGCTTTCGACGTGGATCTATCGCGTCGCGCTCTATACCTGCGTGTCGTTCGTGCGGCGCAAATCGTCGCGTCCCCGCAGCGTTCCGCTCGACGTGGGCGAGGCGATGTACGAGGAGGACGACCGCAGCTCGCAGCTGAAGGAGCTTTACAGACTCATAGGACGCCTCAACCGTTTCGACAGGGCGTTGATACTGTTGTGGCTCGAGGAGCGGTCTTACGCCGAGATATCGGAGATTATGGGTATAACCAAATCGAACGTGGCGGTGAAGCTGATGCGCATCAAGGAGCGTTTGCAGCGCATGAGCGAGGAGTGAGAGAATTATACGAGAAGAGAGTTTATGGCCGGATTGAATATCGATGAAATACGCCGCGAGTGGTCGGAGTTGTCGCGCAGAGTCGAGCGCGAACGTATCGTCACGCCCGAGATGTTGCGCGCGGCAGTTAAGGGCGACGCGGGCAAGTTGCGCCGTTACGGATGGTTGAACGTGGCGGCGGGATTGCTGTTCGGTTTTTTTCTGCTTTTCGAGGTTTGGAATTCGGAGAGAATGGATGATGTCATGATTCCGTTGACGCTCTTTTTCATGGCGGGAATGGCGTCGTCGGTATACCAGATCAGAGTCTATATGCGTGCCGACGACCCTCGGATGAGCCTCGTGGAGCGCGAGCGGATGTTGATCGGTTATTCGCGCTTCTCGCGCGCGGCTATGCGGTGGGGTTTCACATACATGGCCGCCGTATTCGGGCTTAAGATAGTTTTCGATTTCATCGGCAGCTCCGAGGAGTGGTGGAGCTTCTTGCTGCTCGCCGCGGTGCTGGCGCTGTTGTTCGTGAGCGGATACGCTCTTGCCGTGCGTCTCGAACGCTGGGAACAACGACGCATCGAATCTCTCAAACACGCCATGCGCGAGTTGGAGGATTTTCTTCGCGAGTGCGAGTAGAATGTCTTTCGTGCGACTCGGATAGTCGTAATACAATTATAATATACATTCGGGCGGCAGCCTGCGGAGAGACCGCGAGAATGAGCTATGCGAATAGCGGGCCTCCGCGCGCCGAGGCTGCGGCCCGCACGGTTCTCCGAACTGCATTTTGCTGACGCACGTGAATTGTCGACAAAATCTATCTTCGGCGGCTGCGGGGGTCGCGCGTAAAGCGCGAGCCGCCGAAGATAGCACCGCGGAGCGGTGCGCTGACGCGGGTATATTGCCGTGCGCGAATCCGCGAAAGGTCGACAAACGAAAAATCCCGTCTTTCGAAAACCGAAAGACGGGATATCAATATTATGGTCGCGGCGCTTACTGCCTGATCCAAGAGAGCAGCTCCTTGAACGTCGGTTTCTTGCCGTGCATGAAGATACCAACGCGGTAGATCTTGCCCGCGGCCCACGCCATGCCCGCGACAGAGGCGTAGAGCACCGCGAGCGACAGCGCGATCTGCCAAGTGGCTATGTCGAACGGTATGCGCGCCATCATCACCACGGGCGAGGTGAAGGGTATCATCGAAGCCCAGAACGCCAGCGACGAGTTGGGATCGTTGAAGACCGACATGGCCAGTATGATCGCCAGAATGATGGGTATGGTGACGGGCGTCTGCAACTGCTGGGCGTCCTGAATCGAATCGACGCTCGAACCCACGGCTGCGAACATCGCCGAATAGAAGAGGAATCCGCCCGTGAGGAACAGCAGCAGCCATACGAACATCATCACGATGCGCACGGGGTCGGTCGCCAGCGACACGGCCGACAACATATCGGCGTCGATACCCGCCTCGGCCGAGGTAATGGCTCCGCTCTGCACGGCCTCCACGCTCCGCATCACGTCGTCGGGCATGATCGCGGGCAGCACCACGGCTCCCACGCCGCACACCAGCACGGCCCAGATGGCGATCTGCGTCACGGCCACCGCCGCCACGCCCAGAATCTTGCCCATCATCAGCCGGAACGGCGACACGCTCGACACCAGCACGTCGAGCACGCGGCTGCCCTTCTCCTCGATCACCGAGGTCATGACCATCGAGCCATATATCAAAAGGAACATGTAGAGCATCATGCCGAGGAATATCCCCATCATGTAGGCCGTCCCCGACGAGGTGGCCTCCTTCTCCTCGCCCTCGGCCGCCAGATCGTTGCGGTAGGTGGAGAGAGTCACCGAAGCCTTCACGTCGCGCATTATCTGCTCCAGATTGTCGATATCGTAACGCTTCAGACGCTCGCGCTCGATGATCTTCTCCATCTGCGACGATATGGAGCTTTCGAGCGACATCGACGACGACGAATTGGTGTAGAGCTTGGCGTTCGAGGGGTTGTCGACTATGTCGCCGCCGATCCACAGCACGCCGAAACGGTCGGTGCGCGCGCGGGCCTCGTCGGGCGCGAGCGTCGACGTCTCGAACACCACGTCGTCGTCGCCCGTGAGCTGCGAGGCTATGACGCCGCTGTCGTCCACCACGAGCAGGGTCTTGGTCTCGCCCTTGGCGAAGATCATCATCAGCGTCGGCGCCGCCATCAGGGCGATCATGAGCACCGGCATGAGCACGGTGGTTATGATGAATGACTTTTTGCGTACCCGCTCGTTGAATTCGCGGGCTATGATTATGCCTGTCTTATTCATGATATGTGTTTTTTTCGGTTTGTCAAAGGGTTCCTTCCACGGCGCGGATGAATATCTCGTTCATGCTCGGCATCACCTCGCCGAACGAACGCAGCTCGACGGTTTCATTCACGGCCGTGACGGTCTCGCGCACCGTCGCCTCGGGCTTCAGACGCAGACGCATAGTGCGATAGGGGGTGTCGGCGGGCTCCGTCTCGCCGAGGATGTCGGCCATGGGCCCCACGGCCGCGGCCAGCGCGGCGGCCGCGCCGCCGTATGTCACCTCGAAGATGTTCCGTCCGAAGCGGCGACGCACCTCGTCGACCGATCCCGAGAGTATGTTGTGCGATTTGTCGATGAGCGTTATGTGGTCGCAGATCTCCTCCACGCTCGACATGTTGTGCGTCGAGAAGATCACGGTGGCGCCCTCGTCCCTCAACCGCAGTATCTCCTGCTTGAGCAGGTTGGCGTTGATGGGGTCGAAGCCCGAGAAGGGCTCGTCGAAGATCAGCAGCTTGGGTTTGTGCAGCACCGTTGTGATGAACTGCACCTTCTGCGCCATGCCTTTCGAGAGATCCTCCACCTTGCGGTTCCACCAATCCTCGATGCCGAAGCGCACGAACCACTCCTTCAGCCGCGCGACGGCCTCCTTGCGCGAGAGACCCTTCAGTCGGGCGAAGAATACGGCCTGCTCGCCCACCTTCATCTTTTTGTAGAGGCCGCGTTCCTCGGGCAGGTAGCCGATACGATAGATATCGTCGTCGGCGATAGCGTGCCCGTCGAAGACGACGCGCCCCTCGTCGGGCAGCGTGATGCGGGTAATGACGCGTATGAGCGTCGTCTTGCCCGCGCCGTTGGGACCCAAGAGTCCGTAAATCGAGCCTTGCGGCACGGAGAGCGACACGTTGTCGAGAGCCGTATGGGCCGAGTAACGTTTGGTGACGTTCTCTATTTGCAAAATGTCCATTTTGTGTTCGGGGTTTACGTGTGTAATATCGTTCGTTTACAATAGTCGTCCGGCGAAGCGTAAAATTACAAAAAAAGAGGAAAAAAACGCGCGCAGTTTGCCGCGCGACTCGCAGAGTCGCAAAATACACAATGCAGTTCGCAGAACTGCGCGGGCCGCGGCCTGCGGAGGCCCGCAACTCGTTCTACACTCGTTCGCGGTCTCCGCAGGCCGCGGCCCGAACGACCTCCCACGTCATTCCACATTTTGCAACTCGCAAGGCTCGTTTTGTCCCCCGCCGTCGGCGAACCGCAGGCCGCGGCCCGAAAAACATCCCCGCCATACGCCAAAAAAGAGCGGATGACGGGGATGATCGTCGCGGAACGGCGCGCGGCCGTCAATACAATCCTCGCAGCATAAGTTGGAAGTATACGGGCTTGAGCATGTACACCTTCAGAATCCACGCCACCCACTGCTCGCGCGACATGTCGAAGAGCGAGAAGGGGAAGGTGATTTTGGGCTCCTTGGCGTAGTCGAACTCGCACAGCAGCACGTGGCCGTAATCGGTCACGATGGGGCATGCGGCGTAACCGTCGTACTTGGCCTCGGGCGCGCGGCCCTCCATGATCGACACCAGATTCTCCACCGCCACGGGCAGCTGCTTGCGCACGGCGGCCGACGTCTTGCTGGTGGGGATGCCAGCGCAGTCGCCCAAACATATTATGTTCGGGTATGCGAGGTGTACGAGGGTCTCTTTGTCGGTCATGGCCCAGCCGTCGGCGGCCAGTTTGCCCTCGGTCCAGCTCAGGCCCGATTCACGCACGAAGTCGGGAGCCGACTGGGGCGCCATGAAGTGCATGAAGTCGTAATCCTCGGTAAAGGGCGTCACGATCTTCTCGTCGCCCGCGGTCTCCACGCGCTCGAAATAGGCGCGCTTGGCCGAGGTGTCGATACCCTTCAGGCGGACGTTCACGTCTACGGGAATATTGCGTTCGGCGTATATCTCCTCCAGTCGTTTGGTGAAGTAGGGCACGTCGTAGAGCTGCTTTTCGGCCGTGTAGTAGTGCAGGTCGATGTCGGCCGTCTTGCCGTTCTTGCGGGCGTTGTCCCACGTGAGAAGGCACACCTTCTTGGGCGCGCCGCCGCACTTGTGCTTGGTGTAGGTGTCGCAGAAGATTCCGCGGCCGCCCTTCTCGGCGAACTCCTTCATCGCGGGCCACGTGCGCTGCGCGCCCACGTGGTCGTATATGCTGTGGGCATTGCCCTGACCCAGAGTATCCTTGGTGATGCCCTCGACCTTGTCCCAGTTGACCTGCGCTCCCGGGGCCAGCACCAGAAAGTCGTAATCGATCTTGCCGTTCGAGGCCGTTTCGAGAGTGTTGGCGTCGGGATGGATTATCTTCACGTAATCCTTCACCCACTTCACGCCCTCGGGCATGCAGTCGGCCTGCGGTTTCCACACGTCGTCGGCGCCGTATACGCCGCTCGCGATGAGGGTGAAGCCGGGCTGGTAGAACTGACGGTCGCTGGGGTCGATCAACGTGATGTCGGGATTCTTCAGCGCGCGCTTCAGCCGCGCGGCCATGCCGATGCCCGCCGCGCCGCCGCCTACGATGACGATGCGGCCCTTGGCGGCGCTCTTGGCGGCGTATGCCTTGTCGGTTCCCAGAGCGAGGAACGCGCCCGCTACGGCCATCAATTGAAGGAACTGGGCGCGCGAGATCACGCCGTCGCGCTCCATCTTCTTCAACTCCTTTTCAAAATCGAGGTTTTCCATAGTATGCAGGTGTTATGTCATTATCCTTGTGTCTCGTTCACGGGCCGCATAATTACGTCTGCGACTCGCAGAGTCGCGCAGTTCGCCGCCGCCCCACGCGGCGGACTGCAACTCGCGCAAGGCTCGTTCCGTCCTCCGCCGTCGGCGAACCGCGATAATCCCGTCATAAAACGGACGTAACGTACGCTCCGTCGCAAAGATAATTTTTTTTCGCGATAAAACCCTATTTTTCGGCCTGCCGTTCCCGTCCTCGCAACCGTTCGCGGAACGTTCCGACCCAATACCCTGCGGCGAAGGGCAAACCGAGGACCACGAGCGCGAGAATGATAGCCCACACGGCGATCTTGCCCACCGATGCCATGATGCGGTCCATCACTTGCGCCGTCACGCTGTCGGCTATGCCGCGCCCCTGCTCGATGGCCGCTTCGCGCTCGGCCGAGACGAACCGCTGTATCTCGTTGCGCTGGCGGTCGATCTGTCCGAAAGCGTTGTCGAGGCTGCGTTCGAAGGTGCGCATCATCGTCTCCACGTGGACGTTGAACACCGCCAGCACCGTGTCGGATATCTGCGGGATGTTCTCCATCACCACCACTATGCGCTCGAAGTTGCTCTCGAGACTGTCGAGCTGCCGCTGCACGGCTTGGGCGGTGCTGTCGCGCTGCCACTCTATCTCGATTATATCCTTGGTCCACGACAAAGTGTTCATCGCCTGCCCCGTCTGCCCCGTCATGCGGTCGCTCATGTCGGACACCACGTCGGCGATCGACCCCGTGGCGTACGAAAGATCCTTGCCGTGCTCGTTCATGAACTCGATCCACGCCAATGTGGTGTTGGGCGGCACCTCGCCCTCGCTCAGGGGATTTTCGGCTATGTAACGCCCCACGTACTCCTTCATCAGACGGTAACGCTCGCCGTCGAGAGCGTCGCGCGCCACCGAGTCGACGCGCAGCGTCATGCGCCGCACCGCCTCGCGGGCATAGTCGGAGTAGGGTCCGAAGAGCATCGAATCGGGCGCGGCGTCGAACGACGACTCCATGCGGCGGAACAGTATCCACGTGTCGGCCAGAGCCACGTCGGGAATGCCCTGCATGGCGGCCGAGACCGCGGCGCGCGTGGCGCGGATCTTCCACCGTATGGCGCGTATGCGGATCTTGGGGTCGTCCGAACGGGCGATGGAGTCGGCCGCGGCGATCACCTCGTTCGAGAGGCCGTAATAGAGGCCGCGGGTCATGACCCTCACGCGGGCCTCCGACTTGGGGAGTTCGTCGCCCGTGTCGAGCGAGAATTTCAGCAGCGAGCACCCCGTCAGAGCGACGGCCAACGCCGCGGACAACAATATTTCCGTAAAGATTCGTTTCATGAGTCGGTGTTTTCGGAGTTCGAACCGTGGTTCAGGGAGTTCGGGCCGAGGGCTCTACAGCCATTTTTTGTATTTGAAGAACCAGAATGTCGCGCCCGAGAACAACAGCATCAACCCTATGGCGAACAGATATCCGAGCGGCAGGGTGTAGTCGCCTATTTCGAGCGTCCACTCCAATTCGGGCATCGAACGGAAGTTCATGCCGTAGATGCTGGCTATGAGCGTGGCGGGCAGGAATATGACCGCGGCCACCGAGAAGATCTTCACGATCTCGTTCTGCTCGATGTTGATCAGGCCGAGGGCCGAATCCTGAATGTAGTCGAGTCGCTGGAAACTGAAGTCGGCGTGGTTGATGAGCGAGTTAACATCCTTGAGCATGAGTTGCAGACGCGGGTAGACGTCGTTGGGGAAACGCTCGCTTTTGAGTATGCTCGACAGTATGCGCTGACGGTCGAAGATGTTCTCGCGCAGCACCATGGTGTTCTCCTGCAAGGCGTTGATGCGGTGGATGACGGCCTTGTCGATCGAGTCCTCGGTGATGATGTCCTTGCTCAGCGCGGCCACCTGCTTGGCGACGAACTCCACGAGGTCGGCGTCGAAGTCGATGCGCACCTCCAGAAGCGAAATGAATATGTGGTAACCCGTCGAATATCCGCGGTAGTTCATCTGCAAACGCTTCTCGGCCTCGCGGAACGTGCGCGACTCGGAGTTGCGCACCGACACCAGCACGCCCTCGTTCGAGATGATGAACGACACGGGCTCCACGGTGAACGAGTCGCCCGCGGGAACGAAGAAGTTGGTGTTGGAGATGATGGAGTTCTCCGTTTCGGAGTATTTCGATGTCGACTCGATCTCCTCCACCTGCTGGCGGGTCTGGAGGCTCTCCTCCATGAAGTTCTCGACGGCCTTCTGCTCCTTGATCGAGGGCGAGAGCAGGTCGATCCACAGAATGTCGTCGTAACCCAACGTGTCGAGCAGATCGGGTTCGGCGTTGCGGATTATCTTGTTGTATTGCTTGAGGTAGATGGTAATCATGGGGCTGCATGTTTTACGGGTTGAACTCCTTGTTCGGATGCGGGCGGGCGCGCAACACGCCTCGCCGAGAGTCACCGTCGCCTGCGGCGGTCACCCTCTTCAGCCCGGATTGGATCGGGGCGTTATCTTCAGGCCCGCGTTCCAAAACTTTTGCAGCGCCGCATGCTTCTCGGCGTTGAATACGAAATCGATGTTTTGCGTCAGATAGGCGTAAGCGTCGTACGGCTTTCGGTCGAAACCCTCCTCCACGACGGCCTCCCATATCGACTCCACTCCCATCGTCAAGGCGTGTTGCAGAGCGTCTATCGCCTCGTAAGAGGTGCCTTTGCGGGCCACCCACACCGCGAAGGCGAAGGGCATGCCCGTCTGCGCGCGCCACTCCTCGGCCAGATCGTACGAATAGGCGAAGAGTCCCTCGTGGTCGAACACCTTGTCGCCGATGAGCAGAAAAGCGTCTCCCTCGCGGGCGTACGCCACCTGCGAGTAGTCGTCGAGCGTGTACCATTCGGGGGCGATTTTCCACCGCGCGGCGGCCAGATAACCCGTCAGCTGCACCGAGGTGCGCGAATGGGGGTCGAGGAATATGCGGCGCACCTTCTCGATCGGAGTGTTCGACAGCACCACCACCGTGCGCACGGGCCCCGAAGCGCCCACGCAGTAATCGGTAATTATCTCGGTGGATCTCATCTGCGGAACCGCGGCCGAGGGGATGAGGGCTATATCGGCCAGACCTCGGGCGTAATTCTCCACGCAATCGGCGGGAGGAGCGAGCAGAAGATCGGCGCGAAGATTACCCTCGTGCCTTATGCCGTATATGAACGGTATCGTATTCAGATACGACACAGCCGCTATGCGTGGAATGTTGACCATCGTCCATACGTTTCTCCTGAAAGTTTCTCTGCCGGCAGCCCGCCGAATCCGAGCGGACTCCCGACCCGCAAAGATAACAAATCGTATGCAAAATAGCAAATAATATTCGGGCGCATAAAAAGAAACGACTATGCGCAAAAACACTCCGAAAGGTTTGGGGCGGATGTTTCGACATCGCGCCGCGATGTCGGCAGTTCGCCGCCGCCCCACGCGGCGGACTGCTGCTCGCTTTTCGCTCGCTCGCGTCCCCCGCCGACGGCGAACCGCGGAAACATTCAACGAAGCTCCGATATCGTCGAGGACCGACACAAAAAATCGGCCCGCGCCTGACGCGCGAGCCGACGACTCCCCGACCGACGGGGATTTTATTTTATATCTATCGAGTTCAAAACCTCCAGACGTCCGTCGGCGATGATCTTGAGGATCAACTCGCCGAACAGAGTGTTCTGCCATGCGAACCACTCGCGGGTGAAGTGCTCGGGGTCGTTCACGTCGAACGACTCGTGCATGAATCCCGTGCCCGCGTCGGTGCGCATCAGCATCTCTATGCACTCCTTGATCTCGGCGTCGTCGTCGGAGGTGAACGCCTTCATCATGATGCTCATGGGCCAAGCCATGTCGTAACCCACATGCGGACCTCCTATGCCCTCGCCCGCTTTGCCGCGGAAGAAGTAGGGGTTGTTCTCGCTCCACACGAAGCGGCGCGTGGCTGCGTAGATGTCGTCGTCGATGACCTCGGGGTTGAGGTATTTCATCGCCAGCAGGCTCGGCACGTTGGCGTCGTCCATCAGGTGGTAGTTGCCGAAGCCGTCGACCTCGAAGGCGTACATGCGGCCGAATTCGGGGTGGTCGTAAACGGCGTACTTGTCGAGCGCGGCGGCAACCTCGTCGGCCAGCGCGACGCACTCGGCAGCCAGCGCGGTCTCGCCGTTCACCTTGGCGAGGATCTCGGCGGCCTTGCGCAGCGACGACACGGCGAAGAAGTTCGACGGCACGAGGAACTGGAACACCGTGGCGTCGTCCGACGGACGGAAGCTCGACACGATGAGTCCCACGGGGTTCACGGGCGCGCCCAGCCCGTCGTTCGAGAGGGTGTCGAACTGGCGGTCGGTCTTGCGGCGGAATTTGTAGGGGCCGACGCCCTCCTTGCGCTGCTGCTCGCGGAACGTCTTAAGGATCTTGCCCACGGCCTCGACCCACTCGTCGCCGAAAACGGACGCGTCGCCCGTCGCCAGCCAGTACCAATAGGCCAGACGGATGGGATAGCAGAGCGAGTCGATCTCGTACTTGCGCTCGTGCAGTTCGGGCTTCATGTCGGTGAAATCCGACTCCCAGTCCGATCCCGTGGGTCCGTCGTTGAAGGCGTTGGCATAGGGGTCTATGTTGATGCACTTTATCTGACGGTTGATAACGCCCGCCAGCATAGCCTTCAACTCGGCGTCGTCGGCCGCCAGCTGAACGTACGGCCATACCTGAGCGCCCGAGTCGCGCAGCCACATGGCGTGGATGTCGCCCGTGTAGACGAAGGTGTCGTCCTTGCCGTCGGCGTCCTTGCGGTAGTGCACCGTGGTGTCGAGGGTGTTTGGGAAGCAGTTGCCGAACATCCATGCCAGACGTTCGTTGGTGAGCATGGCCTGCACCTCGGCTATCTTGCGCTCGACGCTCTGAGAGGCGAACAGACGCTCGGCCGCGTCGGGACGCTGGCATACGTATTTGCCGTCGACGACGGTGGGTTTGGGCTGCGCCGCCTCCGTCGCGGTCTGCTCGGGGCTGTTTTGGTTTTTGCCGCCGCCGCAACCCGCCGCGGCGAGGGCGAGGGTCATGGCGGCCAAGATGTATAATCCTTTCATGTTCGGTTTGAATTTTTATTCGGTTTCCGCGCAAAGGTACGCAGTTTTTGCGACATGTCCATGACCGTCACGCGCTTTTTGCATCCGTCACAACAGTCGTCGCGTGCGGCTCTCCGATACGAGGCGCAACGATCCGTCGCGGCTGTCGAGGTTCTCCGTCAACACCAGTCCGCACCTCTTTCCGACCTCGACCGACCCCATGTCGGACTCCATGCCCAAGGCGCGCGCGCCGTTGATCGTCGCCCACGCGTATAGCTCGGGCAGAGGGACGTCGGGTATGGCTTTAAGCTCCTCGACGATCGACAGACTGTCGTTCGAGGCCAAGGAGTCGGTGCCGACGCAGATCGTCTCCCCGCGGCGGCGCAGCAGCTCGACGGGCGGCCGCAACCCCGAGATGTAGAGGTTGGATCGCGGACACAACGCCCATGCGACGGGCGTCGAGAAACTCTCGCCGAGGATCTGCATATCCTCCTCGGCGGCGCAGCAGCCGTGCACCAGAATCAGGGGGCGGTCGGAGGGAACGGATGCGGCGATCCGCGCGGCGGGCGATCCGTAACGTAGAAAATCGCACGTCCACCCCATGCGGCCGTACCACTCGGCGAGCGAGCCTTCGCCGCGGTAGAGGGCGGCTTCGTCGGGCGACTCCATGAAGTGTATCGACAGCGGTCCCGCGCCCTCGGCGGCTATCTCGCGGAACATGCCGTCCTGCAAGGAGTAGGTGGAGTGGGGAGTGAGCGAGGTGTCGGCGCGGCGGAGCAATTCCCGCGCGGCGGAGGTGTCGGCGTTGAGTCCGAACACCTCGGCGAAGTTGCGGTAGGCGATGCGGCTGCGGCTCTTGACCTCGAACGACGAGTCGTCGTTCACGATATCGCCCACGGCCTGCACCCCCTCGTGCCACATGCGGGCGTCGGCGGCCTGCAAGGCGCGGCGACGCTCCTCGGCCGTGAAGCCTCCGCGCACCTGCCCGATGGCTCGGGCGAAGCCCGCGAAGCCGCTGCCGCGGGATATCGCGCCGCGCAGATACGACAGTTCGGAGTGGCAGTGGGCGTTGACGAATCCCGCGCTGAGCGCGCCCGCATAGAACTCGGTCGCGGCGCGGCCGTCGAGGCGGTCCCACTCGCCGACCGACACGATGCGCCCTTCGTCGTCGGCCTCGACCACGGGACGCAGCCTCACCGCGCCGCGGTCGATGAGATAATGAGCTGCTATGCGGCGCACGGCTATCGCGCGGCGGTCTCCCGCGCCCGCGTCTCTATGGCGTTTATCATGGTGTCGGAGAGTATCCGCAGCCCCGCCTGACGCTCGAAGAGCAGTTCGACGCTCCGTTCGGTCGTCGGCGTATAGACCACCTCGATATCCTCTATCGTCATGCGCGCGCGGCGGTCGCCACCCTCTGCGGCGCGGGTGAAATCGATCTCCATGCCGATGTAGTCGTCCGTCTCGCCGACGGTGAGCGTCTGCGAGAAGATGTTGCCGCGGCCGCGTTGCATCGTGCCGCTCGTCGCCAAGCGACGCGACGAGTCGGGCAGCACCCACTCGACGCGTATGCGGCGTCCCGTCGCCTTGTCGAGCGAATCGAGCGTGTAACGCGCCGTGACGGCATATTCGCCCGCGGAGATAGGCTCTATTGCGAAGCGCAGTTTCGACGAGTCGGCCGCCGTCGCGGCGCGTATCATGGTGTCGGCGAGCAGCGTGCGCGCGGCGAATCGGCGCGCGGCGTTGTCGATGGTGTCGAGGATCGTCACCTGACGGTTCAGCTCGCGGGCCTCGCGGTCGAGAAGGAGTATCATGTATTCGGCCACGTCGCTCAGGCGCGCGCTCTTGCGGCGCGAGAAGTTGGCTATGGTGTAGCGCACGTCGTCGGTCGTGTAGCCGTGACGCTCGAAGATCGGTTCGTAGATGTTGAGCGAATCGAGGTCGAGGTTGCGGTAGTCGACGTACGAATTGGCCAGCAGCGCGTCGTGGAATATCTCGCCCAACTCCTTGTCGGGGATGATCTTGTCGCGTCGGCAACCGACCGCGAGGGCCGCCGAGACGACGATTGCGAACATGATTGTCTTTTTCATGGTATGCGTTATCTCATTATACTCATCCTCGGCGGCTGCGGGGGTCGCGCGAAGCGCGAGCCGCCGAGGATGGCACCGCGCATCGCGCGGTGCGAATACTATCTCTTCTTCAACATCGCGTCGACGGTAAGCCTCGTTATCGTCCAAGCCGTGGCGGAATAGACCGCCGCGGTCAGCAGCACGTCCGTCGCGCGGAGCTCGACGGGATAGGCGTCGACCATGAGCGTCGCGGCGTCGAGACGCACGAGGCCCCAATGCTGCTGCGCCGCCGCGAGAGCCGTTCCCGCCGCGAGTCCCGCGACGAGGCTCGCCAGAGCGAGCAACTCGCCCTCGGCGGTGAATACGCCGCGAATCAACCTGCCGTCGGCTCCCATCGTGCGCAGGGTTTCGGCGTCGTCGCGCTTGTCGATTATCACCATCGACAGCGTGCCCACTATCGCCAGCGACGCTATGGCCATCACCAGCGCGGCGACCAGAAAGACGATGCGTTTCTCCAACGCCATGAGTCGGTAGATGGAGTTGCCCTGCTCGCGCGTGAGCACCCTCATCTCGCCGCCGACCGCCTCCTGCAACCTGCGGGCGACGTCGTCGGCGTCGGCCCCCTCCTTCACGCGTATCTCGATGCCCGAGGCGCGGTCGGGATAGTTGAAAAGGCTCTGCGCGGCTCCGAGCGACACGAATATCCGATCGCCCGTCTCCTCGTCGACCGAATATATGCCCGCCAAAGGCATCTCGCGACGCTTGTATCCCCCCGTGGGGAGCAGCGACGACATGCGGGCGCGGTTGAGGGCATAGAGCCTCACCGTCTCGCCCGTCGACAGACGCGAGAGTTGCAGATCGCGGGCGACGCCCTGCCCCGCCACCATGCAGTCGGCATCCTCCGAGGCGACGGCGAAGCTCCCCGCGACGACGCGGTCGGCCACGGGCACCGCGTCGGTGTAGCTCTCGTCGACGCCCTTCACCCGCGCTATGGTTCGGCGGCCGCCCGCCTCGGCCATCGCACCCTGCTCGAGCACGAACGACAGAGCTTCGACTCCCTCGACGGCCCTCAACGCCTCGGCGTCGACGTCGCCGACGGCGAAGGTGGTGCCCTCGCGCGGCGCGACGGATATGTCGGGATTGACGGCGCTGTAAAGTTGCCGCACCATCCCCTCCAGTCCGTTGAACACCGACAGCAAGACGATCATGGCCGCCACGGGGGTGGCCATGGCCATGACGCTCACGCCCGAGATGATGTTTATGACCGAATGCGACTTGCGCGAACGGATGTAGCGGGCGGCTATCAGGTAACGGAGGCTTGTCATCGCGACGGCGTTATTTCGTCAGCAGCGAGTCGATGTTCCGTATGTACTCCAACGAGTCGTCGAGGAAGAATTGCAGCTCGGGCACGATCTTGAGCTGATTGCGGATGCGGCGGCCCAACTCGTGGCGGATGAACTTGTTGTTCCGATCGAGCGACTCCATCACCTCGGCGTTGCGCTCGAAGGGGAATACGCTGAAGTAGACCTTGGCGTAGGCGAAGTCGGGCGATATGCGCACCGTGGTCACGGTCACCATCGCGCCGCACACCAGCGCGGGCCCCTCTTTCTGCAATATCTCGGCTATGTCGCGCTGGATCTGTCGCGCGATCTTCTGCTGTCGTGTGGTTTGTGTAGTCTCCATCGTATTTTTACTTTTTTTTGTAATTTTCTTTAATATATCCTCTCTCCTGCGGTTCGAAGAACCGCGCAGTTCGCCGCCGCCCCCACGCGGCGGACTGCAACTCGCTTTACGCTCGATTGCGTCCCCCGCCGTCGGCGAACAGCGCAAACATCCTTATCGTCGCGCCGACGCCCCGCCGCCGCTCGAGCCCTCCGAGAACTTGAACTCGCGCTGCCGCTTGTCGCGCTTGGGCGGTTTGTAGAACCACGTGTCGAAGCCCGCCTTGTTGAATCGGTAAGCGAGCGTGACGCTCAGCGACAGATTGTCTATGGGCGATTTGAGGGGCGTCGACTTGAACGGGTTCTCTGGCCCGTCGGTGGCGTTGTCGAAGTAGCGGTTGCGGTTGCGCAGTATGTCGGCGTATCCGAAGTAGTAACGGGCGCGCACGCCTATTTCGTATCGCCCGAGCAGCAGCGCGAAGCCGCCGCCGCCCGCCAGTCCGTACCCCCAGCGGTTGTCGCGCTCGGGACGCATGTCGTAATGCCCCTTCTCGCCCGTATCCTCGTACTCGTATTCGCCGCCGAAGTTGTAGGAGAAGGTGGCGGCCGCCTCGAGGTAGAGCCTGATGCGGTTGCGCGCCAAGTAGACATGCGGCTGCCACACTATGGGCAGCATGACCGAGTTGAAACGGCGCGTGTAGTAGGCATATTCGCGCAGCTCCTCGCCCTTGTCGTTCATGACGGGGGTGTAGGTGTAGCCGTACGAGAATCCGCGCTGCAACAGCTCCAGATCGACGCCCACGGCCCCCACGTAACGCGGCAGCGAGTAGTAACGCCACGACAGTCCGAAATCGTACCGGCCCGACACCGTCTTGGTCTCCTGCGCGGGGTAGAATCGCGCCGTGGCTATGCCCGCGCCGCCGAAGACGCCCAGCGTATGCTGCGCATGCGTCGCGACGGCCGCCGCGATGGCCGCCGCCGTCAGGATCGCTTTTATCGATATGATCTTTTTCATCTCTTAACGTGTATCAGAACATTCCGCCCGTCATGCCGCGCAAGTTGCCCATTGCCGAGCCTTGCGACGAATGGTTGTGTCCGTCGTCCTTCTTCTTGTTGCCCTCCTTGAGGCGTTTCTCGGCCTCCTTGGCCTCGCGGGCCGCCTCGCGCTTGTCGAGACGCTCGATGAGCTGCTCCATCGTCACGGGGGCGAATATGCGGCCCATGTCGAGCGTGATCTCGAACTCCCAGCCCGTCTTGGTGGTGAACAGCTCCTCGTCGCGCTCGTTCTTGTAGAACTCGGCCCGCTCGCTCTGGCGACGCTCCACCAGATTGCCCGCGTCCCACTCGCCGTTGCCGTTCACGTCCTCTATTATCCGCAGACGCATGTCGCCCGCGGGGATGTAGTTGATGGTATGCACCCCCTCGCCCGCGCCGCGCACCTCGCTCAACAGGCGGTTGTTGGCGTCGACGGCCTGCAAGATGTATTTCGCGCCCGCTTCGCGGGGTATCACCTCGACCTTCAGCGTGGCGAACTTCTCTATGTCGGCGACGGTGAGCGCGGCCGAGATCGAGTCGTTGCCCTCGCCCGCGATGTCGGCCAAAGCGTCGGCGGGGATGAAGAGGCGGTATCGGCGTTCGGGCGTCCAACACGACCGCAGACGCCATTTGCGCACGTTCGCCGAGTCGGGGATGAAAGTCGCGCGCTCGCGCACCGTGTCGCCCCGCTCGCTCCACGACAACAGTTCCACCGCCGCGGAGTCGAACCGCGTGAGGGGCGTGGCGAACTCCAGCGGCAGGTCGCGCTCGGGATTCACCTCGGCCGAGGCGGCGAAGTCGATCATGCGGAACGCCGACGGCGCGGTCGAACGCCACACGCGCCCCTCGGCCTCGGCGCGGGCCTTGGCTCTCTCCTCGCGCAGGCGTTCGCGCTCCTGCTCGCGAGTCTCGACGCGACGCCACGGCAGCTCCAACGGCTCGGTCACCTCGCGCAGCACATTCAGGGTGTCGTGACGCATGTAGGTTATCTCGCCGCGCAGCGTGTCGGGCATAATGTCCGATTCGGCGGCGAACCACAACGCCAGCGTGTCGCGGTTCCTGCTCGCGGACTCGGTTATTATCAGCTCGGGGTCGATCCCCTCGAACGCTATGCGCCGTATGTCGGGACGCGCCGCGGAGAAGTAGAGCATCGCCTTGTGGCGGTCGGTGCGCTTGGCCTCCTGCAACGACTGGCGGCGGAAGCTCACGTCGGTGAAGAGTCGGAAATAGAGCTGCGGATCGGCCGAGACGTAACGTCGCACCGAGTCGTACCAGATGGCAAACGGAGGCATTTCGGCGGGATTGTAGGTCCCCTCCAGAAAGCCCACCTTGTCGATCGACGGCTCGTAGGCGCCGTTGTCGTTCGAGTCGTAAAAGGCGTATACGCGATAGGGCACGGGACGCAGGTTCTGCGCCACGAATATTCCGTTCTTCTGCGAGCGGGCTATCTTCGCGGGCTTGTACTTGAACATCACGGAGTCGTACTCCTCGGGCGCGGGGACCGAATCGGCCTCGAAGAAGTAGATGAACGTGCGGCCCAGCGAATCGGCCTTCTCGCTCTCCTCGGTGTAGCCCGACATCATCAGCGAATCGATCTCGTCGCCCGTCGAGAAGACGTAACGCAGGCCGTGGAGCGGGTTGCCCTCGTTGTTGTCCGACACCGACGAGCCGAACTCGATGGCATAGGTGGTGTTGGGCAGCAGCGAGTCGTCCTTGATCTGTATCTGCACCGCCTTGCCGCGCAGCGTGGCCACGGGCTTGCGTTTCATGGCGGGCGAGGTGTAGAGCTCCTTTTGCAGATCCTTGAGCTGCACGTACTCGTCGAACTCGATGAGTATCCTGTCGCTCTTGAAGCGCGTGCTGCGGTCGGCGGGCGCGACTCCCACGATCACGGGAGGCAGCGAATCCTTCGGTCCGCCCGTGGGGGTGCCGACCGAGGCGCAGCGGGTGAAGAAGGCCCCCGCGAATAGGATCGTCGCAGCCGCCGGCGAGGCGAGGCGCGCGAATATGTTGCGAGTGTTGCGTTTCATGTCTGTCGGTATTTATCGGTCGCCGTCGCCACCGTCGGGAGTGTCGCCCCCGTCGGGCGCGTCGGGCGTTTCGGGCACATAGAATCGGTTCACCACCACCCATCCCGACGAGGTGTGGGTGGGCCGCCACGCGGCGATGTAGAGCTTCGTGAAGACCTCGGGCAGGTTCACGGGCAGTTCGTAGCTGCGGTAGGCGTATCGCTCGGCGTCGGGATCCACCGCCACGATCATCGACAGCGGCTCGGTCAGCACTAACGAGCACTGGTACTCGTCCGACGAGTTGAACGCGCCCCACACGTCGGGCGTCTCGCGCGTCTCGCCCGTGGCTTTGTTGGTGATGCGCCCCGCCGCGGCGTCGTCGTAAGAGGCTATGAACCACTCGGTGGTGTCGACATAGTAGGCGTACGTGTCGAGGTTGCGCGCGCGGAGGAAATCGCCGTCGGGCGCGAGCTGTCGGTATACGGCTATGTCGAAGCGGGTGTAGGTCGCCACGCTCTTGAAGCATCCGACGAGCGGCAGCAGGATCGCAGCCGTCGCGACAGATCGTAAAATCGTCTTGCCGTGAATCATATTCTTTCTTTACTTTTTTGTTCGTTGCCGTCCGCCGCGCGGAGTCGGTCGTAAATCTCGCACAGCGTGCGCCCGAGGCGCGGATGCACGTAATCGCCCATGATCGCGCAGAGCGGCCGTAGCGCGAATTCGCGCAGGTGCAGCAGCGGATGCGGAACCGTCAGGCGAGGCGAATCGATCTCGCGGTCGTCGTAAAACATTATGTCGATATCGATCCGCCGCGAGGCGTAACGCTGCCCCGTGCGCGCCTTCTCGGCCTCCTCCTCGTCGCGCTTGCGGCCCAGATCGCGCTCCATGCGCTGCACCTCGTCCAGCGCGCGTTCGGGCTCGAGCGCGGTGCGGAGCGCGAGGGCCTGATTAAGGAACTCGCCCTCGGCCGCGAAACCCCACGGCTCCGAGGCGAAGGCATCTGAAGCCGCCTCCAAGCTGCCGATGCGCTCGGCGGCCATCTCCGCGGCGCGGCGCAGCACGTCGGCGCGGTCGGGGGCGTCGCTGCCCGTGAGGAGGACTATACGATGCGTCATCGCTGAAGGCGGTTTATGTGTTTGCTCACCGCGAGGGCGAAGTGTGTGAAGATGATGCGGGCGTTGCCGTTCTGCGTCACCTGACGCAGGGCGGTCTCGATCTGCCCGATCAGAGCCTCGATGTTGTCGTTGCCTATGAAGGGGGCGAACTTGCCGCAGAAGTCGGCCTCCTCGCCCCAAAGGTAGCTTATCGAGCCCAGACCCGCGTGCAGCATGTAGCTCTCACGCAAAAGGCGCGCCGCGTGCAGCAGCATCGCACGCTGCTGTTCGCGAGAGAGTTGCGCCGTCTCATCGGCCCATTCGACGAGCTCCAGATGGCGGTCGTTGTACGACAGACGCATCAGCCGGCAAAAGAGGTCGAAGCTCTCGTGCCGCGAGGCGTCCTCGCCGCCCCCGACCAACCGCCGCATCTCCAGCACGTCGCCCGCGGCCAGCCGCGCCATGCTCATGCGCCGCGCCGCGTCGACGCCCTCGCCCGCCAGCGGCAGCAGATCCTCGGGCGCGAGGCGCGGCACGGCCACCTCCTGCGTGCGCGACACGATGGTGGGCAGCAGCAGGTCGGCGCGCTCCGACACCAGCAGGAACACCGTCTTCTCCCACGGCTCCTCCAATATCTTCAGTATCTTGTTGGCCGCCTCGTCGTTCATGGTCTCGGGCTGCCACACGATCATTATCTTGTACTGCGATTCGAAGCTCTTGAACGACAGTTTGCGGATTATCTCGTCGGCCTCGCGCGCCGAGATCATGCCGCGCAGCGTGCGTCCCAGATCCAAGCGGTCGGCCCACTCGCGAGGCGAGAAGTAACCGCCCGTGCGCGCCGCCGTCTCGCGCCACAAGGGCATGAAATCGCCGCTCAGCACCGTCTCGCCGCTCTTCTTGCCCTGCTTGTTGACGGGGAATACGAAGTGGACGTCGGGGTGCGCCAAGGCCTCGATCTGACGGCAGCTCGGGCACTCGCCGCACGAGTCGCCGTCGCGGCGCGACGTGCAGTTGATGTACTGCGCGTAGGCTATGGCCAGCGGCAGCGCGCCCGTGCCCGCCGCGCCCGTAAAGAGCTGCGCATGGCTTATGCGGCCGCGGTCGACGCTCTCGGCGAGGTGGCGTTTCAACGCCTGCTGTCCTATGATGTCTGAAAACTTCATATTTTATACTTTATTCTTGTCCGCAAATTCGACATCGCCGTGCGATGTCGGCAGTTCGCCGCCGCCCCCACGCGGCGGACTGCAACTCGCTATGCGCTCGCGTGCGTCCTCCGCCGTCGGCGAACAGCGCATCTATACTCTACCGCTCCACCCTCGCCGACAATATCCTGACGTCCGTCGCGGGACGGTCGAGCGAGTCGGTCGGGACGCGCTGTATGGCCTCGACCGTCTCCAACCCTTCTACCACGCGGCCGAAGACGGTGTACTGCCCGTCCAGATGGGGTGTGCCGCCCACGGTGCGGTATGCCTCGCGAACCGAGTCGGGCATCACGGCCCGTCCGCGGGTCGCCGCGGCGATACGACTCTGCATGCGGTCCAGCTCCTCGTCGTCGAAAGCGCGGCCCCATACTATATAAAACTGCGTGCGCGACGAGCGTCGCTCGGGGTTCACGTCGTCGCCCTCGCGCGCCGCCGCCAGCGCGCCGCGGCGGTGGTAGAGTTCGGGGTATCGTATTTCGGCCTCGATATCCTCCCAATATCGCCTATCGCCCGTCTCGGGCCCCTCGGCGTCGAACTCGGCTCCCGTTATGTCGCGCGTGCGGGGATCGCCGCCCTGAATCATGAAGCCCTCGATCACGCGATGGAACAGCAGCGAATCGAAGTAACCCTCGCGCGCCAGCTCGGCGAAGTTGTCGCGGTGACGCGGAGCGCGGTCGTCCAGCTCCACCACTATGTCGCCCGCCGTGGTGCGCATCCTCACCCTCAGGGGACCGTTCTCATGCGCCGCGCCGCCGCACGACGCGAGTATGAACGCCGTCGCCGCGAGCCATGCGGCATGTTTTATGGTCGATACGGTCATGGCTTTCGGGTTTATTTGCCCGTCGAGCCGAACCCTCCCGCGCCGCGCTCCGTCGCGCCCAACTCCTCCGCGGGCTGCCACTCGATCTGCTCGTAACGCGCCACGATCATCTGGGCGATGCGCTCGCCCGCCTCGATGGTGAATGGTTCGTCGCTCAGGTTTACCAGAATGATCTTTATCTCGCCGCGATAGTCGGCGTCGACGGTCCCGGGCGAATTGAGCACCGTGACGCCGTGCTTGGCCGCGAGGCCGCTGCGCGGACGGATCTGCATCTCGCAGCCCTCGGGCAGCTCGACGAAGAGTCCCGTGGGTATCATGGCGCGCTGCAAAGGCCCGAGCGTCACGGGCGCGTCGAGGTCGGCGCGGACGTCGAGTCCCGCCGAGAGCGGCGTTTGGTATTCGGGCAGCGCGAAACGCGAGCGGTTTACGATTTTCACTTTCATAGTATTATCATTAACAATCACTAATTTAATATTACCGTCGCAAATTCAAATCCGACGGCCGCATTTACAATTCTGACCCTCCTCGGAGGGGACTTCGGTCGCTGCGCTCCGGGTATCGCCGATCGACGCAATCCGTTTTAACGGTTTCTATGCAATATCGATGCGGCCAACGCGCGCACGTCGATCCTCTCGCGCCGCACGGCGAAGAGCAGGAACGCCGCGAACAGCAGCGCGTCGACCGCATAGAGCAGCCACGCCGCGGGGTCGCACAGCCGCGCGAAGGCCTCGCTCGCGGCGAAGAACGCCAACGCCAGCGCGACATACTCCGCCATGCGGCGCAAGTCGTAGGGCGTGGGGCAGTAGCGGCGGTTGAGGCGCCAGCTCACCCACACCATGGCCGTCTCGGCCGCCAGACGCGCCCACGCGGCTCCGTAATAGCCGTATCGCGGGAGCAGCGACAGGTTGAACGCCACCGACACGAACAATCCCGTGAAGGTTATGTAGGCGGCGTAACGCGTCTTCTCCTCGCGTTTGTACCAGAACGACATGTTGAGCCACACGCCGCTGAGCACGTTGGCCCCCAGCACCACGGGCAGGATGTAGATCCCCTCGCGGAAATCGCGGCCCACGATGAGTGCGAACGCGTCGCGGAACAGCGCGATGCCGAGGAATATGGCCATCGAAGCCATGACGTAATATTTCAGCGCGGCGGCGTTCGACGCCACGAACTCCTCCTTGCGGAAGTTGGCGAGGAAAAACGGCTCGGCCGCCAGACGGTACATCTGCGTAAAGAGGGTCATCACCACCGCGATCTTGGTCACGGCGCCGTAAAAGCCGAGCTGCGACATGGCGATCGACTGCGGCAAGATGTATTTTATGAGCTGGCGGTCGATGAACTCGTTGGCCGTGCCCGCTATGCCGCTCACTAACAGAGGCAGCGAGTAGGCGAATATTCGCGCGAGCAGCGCGCGGTCGATGCGGGGCGCGGTGCGGTCGGCGGTCCGCACCACTAACGCGAGCGTGACCGCGCTCGCGGCGAGGTTGGCCACGAGGACCCATCCCACGCCGAGCGAGGTCGAAAAGAGTCCCGCCGCGCCGAATGCGAAGGCCAGAGCGACATTCACCGACACGTTGGCGGCCTTGAGCATGACGAAGGTCATCGCGCGCCCCTGCTCGCGGAGACGCGAGAAGGGGATCATCGCCGCCACGTCGAACAGAATGACGGCCGCCGTCAGAACCACGTATTCGGGATGATCGACGTAAGCCGCGCCCATGAGCCGCGCCACGCCGTCGCGGAACAGCGCGACGACAAGGAAGAACACGGCCGCCGCGGCGAGGGTCGCGCCCCACGTGGTGGCGAAGATCCGCCGTTTGGCCGCCGCCACGTCGCCGCCCGCCGCCTCGGCTTTGGCTGAGAAGCGGAAATAGCTCGACTCCATGCCCATCGACAGCAGCACCAGCGCGAAGGGTATGAGCGCATAGACGTCGGTGACGATTCCGTAAGTGTCGGGCCCGAACACGCGCGTGTAGTAGGGCGTGAGCAGGTAGCTCAGGAACCGCACCACGATGGTGCTGAGGCCGTAAACGGCTGTCTGTTTGGCTAATTTTTCTATCATGCGTCGGGTCCGTTCTCTTGGCGCGGGCGTCGTTTCCGAGGCCCTGTAACTTGCAAAGTTACTAATATTATTCGAATTTCATCCTTTCGGAGGCGCAAAAGGCCGATGCGAATACATAATATATGTAATGCCTGCGACTCGTCAGAGTCGCGCGGGCCGCAGCCTCTGCCCCGCGGAGGCCCGCAACTCACTAACGTTCGTTTTCGGTCTCCGCAGGCCGCGGCCCGAACGCACTGCGCGGCTCGGTGGCATGACGAGAATGACATTTTTTCGCCCGCCCGTGTAATTTTCGGCGGCGAAACGCGACTAATATAAACGAACAAACATCGCAAAATGAAGAAGATCGAATTTCGTCGCCTCGCTCTGGTCGCGGCCCTCGCCGTCCTCGCGGCGCAGGCGACAGCCCAAGAAGAGTCCCGACCGCAGGAGCGGCGCTGGACCCTCGGCGAGTGCATCGAATATGCCCGCAGCAACAATATTCAGGTGCGCAAGGCGCAGATAAACGCCTCGGCGGGCGAGGTGGAGCTCGATGCCGCCAAGGCGTCGCGTTACCCCACGCTGTCGTTCAACTCGGGACAGAGCGTGTCGCACCAGAGCGCGATTAAGCTCATCAACGATTACGGCGAGGTCGTGTCCGACGGAACGTTCTCGTACGGCGGCAGCTACGGCTTCGGATCGAACGTGTCGATATTTCAGGGCGGCCGTCTGCGCAACAGCGTGCGCCGGCAGGAGAAGCAGTTGGAGAGCAGCCGTCTGGCCGTGGAGCAGAACGTGAACGCCATAACGGTGAACGTCGCGCAAGCCTACCTTCAGATACTTTACGCCCGCGAGACGGCGGAGATCAACCGCCGCGCCGTGGAGCTCGCCGCCCGTCAGGTCGACCGCGCGCAGAAGCGGTTGGAGGAGGGCGACGCGACGCGCAACGAGGTGGCGCAGATGCGGGCGCAGCTGGCCGCCGCGCAATACGACCTCACCGCCGCGCAGAACAATCTGGCGCAATACACCTTGCAGCTCAAACAGTTGCTCGAACTCGGCGCGGACGACCGTTTCGAGGCGGCCTATCCCGAGATCGGCGACGAGGAGGTGTTGCAGGCGTTGCCCACCGTGGCCGAGGTATACGCCGCTGCGGTGGAGATCATGCCCGAGACCCGCTCGGCCGAGGTGATGATCGAGGCGTCGCAATATGCCGAAAAGGTCGCCAAAGCGGGCTTCTATCCCTCGATATCGCTCTCGGCGAACGTCTCGACGGGCCACCAGTCGGGTACCCCCGTCTCGATGGGCAGCCAGTTGCGCGACAAACTCAACGAGAGCGTGGGGTTGTCGCTCAGCGTGCCGATATTCAACAACAAGAGCGCCCGCACCTCGGTGCGCCGCGCGCGCCTCGACACGCGCCAAAGCGAGATCGACAACCTGAACGCCCGCAAGGAGCTGCTGGCCACGGTCGAGTCGCTCCACCACGACGCCGTGGCGGGGCAGGCCAACTTCGTGTCGGCGGGCGAGAAACTCCTCTACGCCGAGGAGAGCTGGCGTCTGGCCGAGGCCTCGTTCGAGGCGGGCGCGAACAACGCCGTGGATCTCATAACCGAGAAGAACAACTACCTCTCGGCACTCTCGGCGCGTCTGCAAGCGAAGTATCAGGCCGTGCTGGCGGCCAAGATCCTGCTCTTTTACAAGGGCGAACCGATAACGTTGTAACCAATTCACACCACATAAGAAAATGAACAAAACCTTGATCCTAATAGCCGTGGCGGTCGTGGCGATCGTAGCCGCGGCGATACTTTTCGGCCGCGGCGGCAAGGATGCCGCTGTGGAGTACGAGACGCAGACCGTCGCGCGCGACGCCATAGCCATGTCGATCACGGCGACGGGCACGGTCAACCCCCTGAACAAGGTCGACGTGGGTACGCAGGTGTCGGGCATAATATCCAAAATATACGTCGACTTCAACTCCGAGGTGGAGCAGGGGCAGCTGATAGCCCAGCTCGACCCCTCGACGCTGCAAGCCGAGAAGGCGGTGGCCGAGGAGTCGCTGTGCGCCGCCGAGATCGACTGCAAGTTGCAGAAGAAGAACTTCGAACGCCAGAAGCGTCTCTACGACCGCGAGCTGATCTCCGAAACCGAGTACGACAACGCCGAGAACGCCTACCTGAAGGCCGAGAGCAACCGCAGGCAGGCCGCGCTGACGCTGCAACGTGCCGAAATCAATCTGGGATATACCCAGATCTATTCGCCCATAAGCGGCGTGGTGCTCTCGCGCGCCGTCGACGAGGGGCAGACCGTGGCGTCGGGTTACTCGACCCCCACGCTCTTCACCATAGCGGCCGACCTCGGCGAGATGCAGCTCGTGGCCAACATCGACGAGGCCGACATAGGCTCGGTGGCCGAGGGGCAGCGGGTGTCGTTCTCCGTCGACGCCTACATCGACACGCAATTCGAGGGCACGGTGAAGCAGGTGCGCCTGCAATCGGCCTCGACGTCGAACGTGGTGACCTACGAGGTGGTGATCGACGCGCCCAATCCCGATCTGAAGCTCAAGCCCGGCATGACGGCCGACGCGACCATATACACGCTGGAGAAAGAGAACGTCTTCGCCGTGCCCGCGCGGGCGTTGCGCTTCGTGCCCGCCGACTTGGACGACAAACGCAAGGAGGAGCTGCCCGAGACGCACGTGTTCGTGCGCAAGGCCGACGGCACGCTGGAGCCGCGCGAGGTGACCGCGGGAATCTCCAACGGCGCGCAGACCGAGATCGTCGCGGGCCTTGCCGAGGGCGACGAGGTGGTGGTAGGCATGGCCGGAGCCGCGCGGGGCGAGCAGGGCATGTCAGTGAGCATATCGATGTAACGCGCGAAGCCATGAACGACAAGAACGAAATAATAAGGATCGACGACATACGCCGCGACTTCCGTGTGGGCAGCGAGACGGTCCACGCGTTGCGCGGAGTGTCGTTCTCCATCCGCGAGGGCGAGTTCGTCACCATAATGGGCACCAGCGGCTCGGGAAAATCGACGCTGCTGAATCTGCTGGGGTGTCTGGACGTCCCGACTTCGGGCGAATACTATCTCGACGGGGTGCCCGTGCGCCGCATGAGCAGCAACCGCCGCGCCACGCTGCGCAACCGCAAGATCGGGTTCGTGTTCCAGTCCTACAACCTGCTGCCCAAGACCACGGCCGTGGAGAACGTCGAACTGCCGCTGCTCTACAACAGCGAGATATCGCGCGCGGAGCGTCGCCGCAAGGCCGAGGAGGCGTTGCGCGCGGTGGGGTTGCAGGATCGCATGAACCACAAGTCGAACCAGATGTCGGGCGGACAGCAGCAGCGTGTGGCCATAGCCCGCGCGTTGGTGAACGACCCCGTGATAATATTGGCCGACGAGGCGACGGGAAACCTCGACTCGCGCACGTCGTTCGAGATCCTCACGCTGTTCCAGCGTCTGAACTCGATGGGCCGCACGATAATATTCGTCACGCACAACCCCGAGATCGCGCGCTACTCGTCGCGCAACATCACCCTGCGCGACGGACGCGTAATCGAGGACGCCGCGAACACCGACATAGCCTCGGCCGCCGAGACGCTCGCGTCGCTGCCCGAGGAGGACTGATATTCGGGCCGCAGGCGCACGACCGTCGGATTCGGTTCCGCGTCCCGCGACCGCCGTATGTTTGGAACATATAACCGCCTTACGAACAATGAATTTTGCCAATCTCATACAGATAGCCCTGCGCGCGCTGTCGAACAACAAGACCCGCTGTCTGCTCACCATGCTGGGCATAATCATCGGCGTGTCGTCGGTCATAACCATGATGTTTCTGGGCGAGAGCCAGAAACAGAACATCCGCGCCGAGATAGGCGGCATGGGCACCAATCTGATAATCATACGTCCCGAGTGGCGGCAGCGCGGCGGCGCGGCCGTCTCGGCGGCCGACCTGCAATGCCTCAAGGAGGGCGATTACGAGGCCATAACCAACGAGGCGGGGTATGTCTCGAGCGTGTCGCCTTACGTGGGCGGCTCGGGGCAGGCCATCGTCGGGGCCAACAACGCGCCCACCACCGTGAAGGGTTGCAGCGAACAGCTCGCCGTGATCGAGAACTACACCGTCGAGGAGGGCGCCATGTGGGGCCGCAACGAGGTGCGCACGGCGGCCAAGGTGTGCGTGTTGAGCGCGGGACTCTACCGCAAGCTCTTTCCCGACGGCGAAAACCCCGTGGGGCAGAACGTAAGGCTGGAGACGATTCCGCTGAAGATCGTCGGCACGCTCAAGGAGAAGGGCGGCGAGGACGACAACTTCATGTACGTGCCCTACACCACCGTGCAGCGGCGCATGAACGGCATCCGCTACCTCAACGCCATATACGCCTCGGCAGCGACGGAGGAGGTGTCGGCGGCCGCCGTGGACGAGATAAAGGCCATAGTGCGCGACCGCCACAACATCCGCAAGGGCGACGCCGACGATTTCGAGGTGATGTCGATGACCGAGATGCTCGAATCGCTCAACGAGATACTCGGCATACTGACCATGGTGCTCTCGTGCATCGCGGGCATATCGCTCGTGGTGGGCGGCATCGGAATCATGAACATCATGTACGTGTCGGTGACCGAACGCACGCGCGAGATAGGTCTGCGCATGTCGATCGGAGCCAAGAGCCGCCACATAATGATGCAGTTCCTCATCGAATCGGTGATAATATCCATCGCGGGCGGACTGATCGGCGTGGCGTTGGGCATATCGTTCGCCTCGCTCATCATCAAGCTGCTCGACTGGCCCTTCATATTCGACGGCTTCGCCATAGTCGTGTCGTTCGTCGTGTGCACCGCGACGGGCGTGTTCTTCGGCTGGTATCCCGCGCGCAAGGCGGGCAACCTGAACCCTATCGACGCCCTGCGTTACGAATAATGCGCCCTGCGGCGGCCGATTCGGCGAGGAATTTGCCGTATTTTCATACCTTTGTATCCGTATCGGGCCGCGGCCTGCGGAGAGCGCGTGAATGAGCGAATGCGAATAGCGGGCCTCCGCGGGGCGAAGGCTGCGGCCCGCGCAGTTCTGCGAACTGCAAAACATACATGCGTCAGCCATCCCGCAGCACATTTTGGCTCCATCTTTCGGGTGACAAAAGATGGAATATGATAGGATTATTATTGATACAAAACATAAACGATCATGGAATTCAAGAAAATACTCGACAGCCGCCGCAGCACGCGCAAATTCCTGCCGCGCAAGGTGGAACACGACAAACTGCAAAGAATAGTCGACATGGCCCTCCAAGCCCCCTCGTCGCGCAACACCCGTTCGACGCGGCTGCTGGTGGTGGAGAAGCCCGAACAATTAGAGAAGATCGCCTCGATGCGCGATTACGGCTCGGCGTTCGTGAAGGACGCCCCCGCGGCCATCATCGTGGCGGGCGACCGCGACGCGAGCGATCTGTGGCTCGACAACTGCGCCATAACCGCCACGACGCTTCAGTTGGCCGCCGTCGACGAGGGTCTGGCCTCGTGCTGGGTGCATGTCAACGCCCGCCCCTGCCTCAAAGACCAGCCCGACGGTCGCAAGGCCGACGACTACCTGCGCGAGTTCCTGCCCATCCCCGAGCATTACGGCATACTGTGCGTCGTGGCGTTGGGCTACTCCGACTTCCACCCCGCGCCGCTGCCGCCCTACGAAGGCGAGGAGCGCGTGAAGTGGCTCTGATGCCGCTTGCACGCAACCGCCACCGCCCCGCAACTCGAAAGTTGCGGGGTTGTTTTTATTGCCGGCACTCCCCATATCAATAAAAATCGACTATATTTGTGGAAACGCCGCTATCCCCGAACCCTATGAAAGAGATAACCGTAATTCAAAACAAGATCTATGAAATCCGCGGGCAACGCGTCATGCTGGATCGAGATTTGGCCGAACTGTACGGCGTCACCACAAGCGCGCTGAATCAGGCCGTCAAACGCAACTCCGACCGTTTCCCTCCCGACTTCATGTTTCGGCTCACGGATGCGGAGACCGAAAATTGGAAATCACAAATTGTGATATCCAATTCCGTCACGATGGGCTTGCGCCGTAATCCTTACGCATTTACCGAACAAGGTGTCTCGATGTTGTCGGCCGTGTTGAAAAGTTCGGTCGCCGTTCAAACGAGCATTGTCATCATGCGCGCATTCGTGGCTATGCGCAACTATATAGCCACGACTACCTCCGTCACCGCCGAACTGGCGGAGTTGCGAGCCAAACTCGCGCTGCTCGAACGAAATGACGAGGATAACGCCGAGGCGATCAACGATCTGTCGGAAGACATGCGCCGAGAGTTCGACAATATTTACGACGCCATAGCCGCCCTGTCGGTCAGAATCCCGAAAGCGCAGCAGCCTCGGCGACCGATAGGGTTCAAGAAATAGCCGATACTCCGAGTGGTATTTACCGTTCGCGCAGGTAGTCGACCAGCTTGCGGACGGCGCGGCCGCGGTGCGAGACGGCGTTCTTCTCGTCGTCGCTCATCTGCGCGAACGAACGGTCGAAACCTTCGGGGACGAAGATCGGATCGTATCCGAAGCCGTTGGATCCCATCTCCTCGCGCGATATCGCGCCGCGCACGACACCCTCGAACAGAATCTCTTCATCGCCCGCGATGAGGGCGATAGCCGTGCGGAATCGGGCCGAACGGTCGTCGACCGAGGCCATACGCTCCAGCAGCAGGCGTTTGTTGGCCTCGTCGTCGTGGCCGTCGGTGGCGTAACGCGCCGAGCGCACCCCGGGTTCGCCGCCGAGGGCGTCGACTTCGAGTCCCGTGTCGTCGGCGAAGCAGTCGAGCCCCGTGCGCGAGCGGATGTAGCGCGCCTTGGCGAGGGCGTTGCCCTCCAGAGTGGGTTCGTTTTCGGGGATATCCTCCGTGACGCCGCAGTCGCGCGGGGTGAGGAGGGTGAACGAATCGCCCAACTCGCGCGCCACTTCGCGCAGTTTGTGGGCATTATTGGTTGCGAATACTATTTTCATGGTTTTATATTCGGTATGGTTAATTGCATTGTCGTTCGCCGACGGCGGAGGACGCAATCGAGCGTAAAGCGAGTTGCAGTCCGCCGCGTGGGGCGGCGGCGAACTGCCGATATCGCGACGCGATATCGAAACAGCCTCCCCGTCGGATCATAATTCACCTCTTTCGCGCCGCCACTCGGTCGACTATCACGGCCAGCGCGCCGTCGCCCGTGACGTTGCAGGCGGTGCCGAAGCTGTCCATGGCGATGTAGAGCGATATCATCAGGGCCTGATCGGCGGGCGAGAATCCGAGCATCGAGGCCAGCACGCCCAGCGCGGCCATGATGGCTCCGCCCGGGACCCCGGGAGCCGCGACCATCGTCACGCCCAGCATGAAGACGAATCCCGCGAAGAGCGCGAAATCGTAACTCATGCCCTGCATTATCATCAGCGCGAGGGCGCAGGCCACGATCTTGAGCATGCTGCCCGAGAGGTGGATCGTCGCGCACAGGGGGATGACGAACCCCGCCGTCTGCTCGCTCACGCCCAACGACCGCGCGCGGGCCAGCGTGACGGGAATGGTGGCTGCCGACGACTGCGTGCCCAGAGCGGTGAAGTAGGCGGGCATCATGCGCCCGAGCATCCGCAGCGGATTGCGTCGCGCGACGGCCCCCGCCACGGCGTACAGAGCGACGAGCCACGCGATGTGGAGCAGGAATATCACCCCTATGATCTTGGCGAAGACGCCCAACACGCGGAACACCTCGCCCGAGGCGGTCATGTTCATGAAGATGCCGAATATGTAGAGCGGCAGCAGCGGCAGGATCACCGCATCGATGGCCATGCTCACCACGTCGCGGAATTCGCCCGCGGCGCGCCGCAGCGTGTCGCCGCGCAGGTGGGCTATTCCCAGTCCGAGCATGAAGGCGAGCACGAGGGCGGTCATGACGCCCATGATCGGCGGTATCTCCATCGAGAAGTAGGGCGCGATATCGGCGGCTTCGGCGGCCGCGTCGACCTCGACGCGCGAGGTTATGAGCGACGGAAAGGTCGCCGCGCCGACGAGATACGACGCGAAGCCCGCGGCGACCGTGGCGGCGTAGGCCAAGACGGCGGTGAGGGCCAGCATGCGCCCCGCGCCGCGACCTATGTCGGCGATGGCGGGCGTCACGAGTCCCGCGATGATGAGCGGAATGGCGAAGCCGAGCAGTTGCCCGAACACCTCGTTGAACGTGACGAATATGCGTACGCACCACTCGGGCAGCAGGTTGCCGCACAGAATACCGAGCGCGATGGCGGCCGCGACGCGCGGCAGAAGTCCCGATAAGAATCTTTTCATGTCGTCAGTCGGATTATCGCAACGAATATCCTATTCCCACGCATACCAATCCGCGGAATCCCGCTCCGAACTCGGCGAAGCCGCGCAGGCGTCGGCCGACGCTGATTCCCGCGAAAGTCGTATACATGGCGAAATACGTATAATTTAAACGTGCGCTTTTGTCGCCGCTATAACGGTAAAAGTCGCAGGCGTAACCTATCGACAGTTCGGAGTAGCACTTCACTATCGGTCGGTCGATCCAGTTGAGACGCAGAGAGGGGGTTACATACAGAGTTGTGGTTCGGTCGGTGACATATTTGCCGCCGTTCTTGTAGAGATCGCCGCTTACGCTCGACACGCCCGCCGTGAGTCCCGCCGACCAGCGGCGCGAGAGGCGGTACATGTAGCCGAGGTTGAAACTTCCCGTCGAACGGTCGCCGCTGTAACGGTACATATCGCCGTTCCATTCGTAAGAGTATCCGCCGTTATTGTTTATTCCCGTGCGTCCCAACTCTCCCGTGACGGAATATATTCCGTACGACACCGAAACTTCGTGGCGGTCGGTGAAGGTCCGCCACACCATGTCGAAAGCCTTGCGGGCGGCGCGGCGCACCTCGCGGCACCCCGTCGCGGCGGTGGCGGCTTTGCGGACGGCGAGGGCCGACATCACTATGTCGGAACTCTCCCTGTGGGATAAACGGCGGTCGGCGGAAATCGCGAAAGTCGTCGCCGCTATCGGGAGGTTGCACGTCTCCGCTTCGCGCGGACTGTCCGCCGAGACGCGATCCTGCGCGGCGAGGGCCGTGGCCCAAAGCGTCGCGACGGTAAAAAAGGCAAGAAATCTCTTCATCGTTACAAGGGTTTTTCGGTTTTCGCCCGCTACTGTTTTATCGCTTCCAGCTGTTCGAGACGGGCGTCGGCGGCGGCCTTGTCGATGATGGCCTTTACCAAAGTATCCATCTCCGATCCTGCGGAGTAGTCGGCGGGGCAGACGTAATTCACTCGGTTGTCGCGGATAAGCGAGTTCATCTCGCGGCGCTTGCTCCGATCGTCGGGGTTGTAGACGGCTATCGAGTGGCCGCCGTAATTCTTCACCAGCTTCATGCAGGGGATGTCGGTGGTGCCGTCGCCCACGTATATCATGCGCTTGAACGGTACGGGACGGTGGTTCTCCTCCATGTATTGGTTCACCATGCGGGTGTCGTACACCGATTCGACGCCCTTGTTGATCTTGAAGATGAACTGCGTCTTGTTGGTGTAGTTGACCGCCACGGCGGGCCAGTAGGCTATGCCGTCGACGTTGTAGAGAAACGAGCAGGCGTAAACGTGCTTGAATTCGCGGGCGATGGAGGTGCCCTCGATTATCTCCTTGAGTCCCGACGAGTTGACGTAATGCAGCAGGCGCAAACCCCTCTCGGCGGCATATGCGTTCATGCGCGGAAACCAACCCTCCACGCCGCGGTAGTAGGCGATGTTGCGGCCCGACTCCTGAAACGCCTCGCGCCGCAGCGAGAGCCCCTTGCTCTGCGCCTCCTGAATCATGCGGGCCATGTAGGTCAGCACGGGATCGGCGTCCTGCGCCTCGGCCAGAGCGTTGGCCTCGGACCAAAACTCCTTGTTGCTCTTGCCCACGGCGGGAATGAAGTCGTATTCCTGCATGTTGCCCGGGGCCAGCGTGCCGTCGAAATCGTAGATCAACGCTACTGTGAGTTCCTGCTCCATCATAGTCTCGGTTTTATTCGCGCGGCCGCACGGCCGCGGCGGGTGTGTCGATTTGCAAATGTAAGAATTTATAACGGAATAACATATATTTCGCGGGCGGAATGTTCGGGAGTGCGGGCCGACTTCGACGACTGCGCTCCTCCGAGCCGCAATCGCCTCCGACCGCCGCATATGCAAGCAAATCAAGCCGTTAATCCGCAGCGGCGGCTTCGGGTCGCAATAATTGTATTAAATTATTGAATTTTTATTGTCAAAATGCTTGACAAACGGTTTTTCGCGTATTATATTTGCACCATGAACGGCGCATCGTAAGGGAAATAGAGCCGTATTCGACCTGAAAAACAAACATCAATTTTTTAACTTTATGATTCCTGCCGAAACTGCGGGCGGCACCTCGCACGCCCATACGCGACCGCCCGAAAGCCGACATCGCGATATCGGATGCTGAAGATTATCGACAATCGCGTTGTCGGCGGATCCGAGTTATCGACAACATTACGAAAGGCCGTAACATACGAGCGGACAACTCGTTCCTCGGCCGACCGCGCGCGGTTATCGACACGCTGTCGACTATTATTCACAATATATCAACATAAAACTCAACACATGAACCGAACCTACCTCCTCGATGCCGTCGAGAGCATCGCCGCCGAGAACGGATACGAGTTCCACTCGGCCGACGACCGTTACATGTCGCAGCATGTCGCCTCCTATCCCGCCATGTGGCTCTCGCCGCCCCGATTCTCGTCGATGGAGGGGCGCAACCACGGCAAGATAACCTACTCGGTGACGCTGCACGCGCTCGATGCGGGCGCCAAACTCTCGCCCGCGGAGCGCAACGGGGCGTGGGCGCATCTGGAACACGATCTGGTGGATCTGTTCACCGCGCTCTCGAAAAAGAGTCTCGTGCTGGCGGTGGAGAATCTCGCCATCCGCGCCGCCGACAGCACTCTGACCACTCACGGCGAAGTGTCGGCCACGGCCACGGCCGATGTCGTGACGTTTTTCTGAAGGCAATTATATATTTCAATGTACCGACGTCATATTGTCGTAAAAACAGCTCCGACGGTCGCTTACCCGCGGCCCTTGGCCGCGTTTACAGGTCTGACCCTCCCCTAAATCCCCTCCTCGGAGGGGACTTCGGTCGCTACGCTCCGAATAAGGTACATTCAAGTATATAATCGCGGTTCGGAAAACCATGCAGTTCGCAGAACTGCGCGGGCCGCAGCCTCTGCCCCGCGGAGGCCCGCTATTCGCATTCGCTCATTCACGCGGTCGCTCCGCAGGCCGCGGCCCGAATCCCTAATACCCGACCTAAAAACCTTTTACCCCATGAAATTCACATCCGTTCCCGCGGGATTCACGTCGTTCCGCGAACCGCTGCCGTACGCCTTCGACGCCGAGGGCGCGCCGCGCGACATCACGTTTACCATCGTCGACGTCGAGAGCGGCGCGACGATAGGCGCGAAAAAACTCTATGCCGCGACCGCGGGCCAGATCGACATCGCCCCCTATCTCCGCCGCGCCGCCCGCTGCCGCATGCCCGACGAGGTGGCCGAGTGCTCCGTGGTCGACACGGGTGGCCGCGTCAAGGTGCGCGTGGAGGCCGAGGGCGTCGCCTCCCCCGTGCGGACGTTCATCGCGGCCAAGGTCGCCGACGACAAGCTGTATGCGCTTCTCACCACGCAGTACGACTGCCGCGCGATGGCTGCGGACGAGTTCGACGCGATAGGCTACTTCGCCATGCCCGACGCCGTGGTGGAGATCGTGGTCGAGGCCTTCGGCAGCGGGTACGAACGTCTGGTCCTGACCCCTCCCGCGGGCGGGCAGCGTACCGTGGCCGTCACGCCCCGAGGCTTCGCCTTCGTCCCCTCGTCGATGCGCGTCACGATCAGGGTCGACGACGAGGAGGCGGACACGATCGACTACGAGATCGCGGAGAACCTCGCCGACGCATGCCGTCTGGCGTGGTTCAACCGCCATGGCGCGCCCGAGCTTTACACCTTTCCCGCCCGCAAGCAGAGCCGCGTCGAGGCGACGCGCGGCCGCATCCTGCACCCGTTCGGCGGCGAGGATGTCGCGACGAGGCGCGACGACGTCCTGACGCTCGTGTCGGCCTACGAGCCGCGCGCGCAGGCGGAGGCCATAGCCGAAGCGGTCGCGTCGCCCGAGGTGCGCGCGGTGCGCGGCGGACGCACGCGGCGAGTGTCGCTCGCGACCGACAAAGCGACGCTGCACGGCGGCGAGATGAATTTGGTCGAGGTGGAGATCCGCGCCTCGGGAGAGGAGGACCGGTTATGATTACCGTTAAGATCGACTCCGTGGCGTGCGACCTGCGCCGCGAAGATGCGGAACCCGTTCTCGGAAAATTTTACGACTTCGACGCGCTGGCCGATCCCGAAAGCGCGCGCACGGGCCGCAGCGTCGCGCTGCGTCTGCCCTCCACGCCGCGCAACGACGCTCTTTTGGGCTATGCGCTCGACCCGTGCTGCGTCGAGAGGTTCAACGTGGCGCGGCACGAGGGGACGATAGAGTGCGACGGCGCGGAGCTGTTGCGCGGCGCGGTTCGGCTTACGGGAACGAGGCGGACGGGCGGCGCGGCGCACTACATGATCCGCATCTCGGGCGACGCGGGCGAATGGGCCGAGCGCGCGGCGAGGACTCGGATAGGGGCGGCGTTGGGCGACTACTCCCGCATCCTCACGGGCGAGGCGATCGAGAGCAGCTGGAGCGACGATTCGCCCGTGAAGTTCCTGCCCGTGCATCGCGACGAATATCGGGCGGCATACAGCTCGACGAGCGTCTACCCGCCGCAGAGGATGATGAGCGCCGCCGACTACATGCCGTTTCTCTCCGTCGAGGCTCTCGTGAAGCGCATCTTCGCCGACGCGGGTTACGAGTTGCGGAGCGAGTTCATGGCGGGCGAGGAGTTCCGCAGCCTCTGCATGAGCGGCCGTTATCGCGCCGCGTCGACCTCGCGGCTGCGCTCGTCGATGGGGTTTTGCGCGGGCCGCACGAGCGAGGCGACGGCCTCGGCCGACTCTCTGGGGCGGGTATACGTGTCGCCGTTGGTGCTGACCCACTCGCTCGGCGACTTCGTCGATACGGCCGACGCGGCCCACGGCGCGGAGCTCTACAACCGCAACGGAGTCTTCGCGGTCGATGCCCTAGGGGCGCGCTTCGCCCCCGTGACGACGGTGACCGCGGGGTTCGAGTTCAGGTTGAAGTACACCACCGACTACCGCATCCTCTCGCGCGAGAGGTTGGAGGGGTTCGATTCGGTGTACGTCGATGCGGGGTGCGACATACGGTTCCGCCTCCCGAACCCCTTCGGCGACCGTCGCGCCGCACTCGTGGCGGGGAACGAATACATGTGCGTCGTATTCGAGCACGAGGCGGGCGCGTCCTATCGCCTGATGTGCGGGGGCGCGGCGGTCGCTTCGTGGTCGGGACGCGCGACGAAGGCGGTGATGCCCGCGGCGGCCGTCGGAGCGCAGTGCGAGTTGCAAATATGCAATGCCGACGGCGGCTGCTCCCCCTATGCGGGCGACTGGGCCATGTACGACGGTTACGTGGAAGAGACGGGTCGCACCGAGGTGGACGTGACGGTGCAGTCGCCGCCCGAGAGGATCACCCCCTCGTCGCCCAAACGCTTCGCGAGGATGTATCTGCACGGAGCGCGCGAGGGGCAGAGCGTGACGCTCTCCGAGGAGTGCCGTCTGACGCCCGTATTCTCGCCCGCGCCCGCCGAAGGTTCCGCCATCGTGGCGGCCGACATAGCCGACCACGCGATCTCGCAGGCCGAACTGCTCGCGGCGTTGCAGCAGATGTTCAACCTGAGGTTCTACACCGACCACGCGCGCAAAAGGGTATATGTCGAGCCGTACGACGACTTTTTCCGCGACGACACGCATGACTGGAGCGATCGGGTCGACCTCGCGTGCGACGTCGAGACGTGCGATCTGGCCGCCGAGGTGCACGAGCGGCGGACGCTGGCCTATCGCGCGGAGGGAGGCGGCGCGGTCGCGCGATTCGAGGCCGAGAGCGGCGAACGTCTGGGCGAGTGGAGCTTCGACACCCCCTCGCAGATAGCCTTGCGCGGCGAGCGGCGCATGGTGAACCCCCTATTCTGCGCCACGCTCGATGCCGCGGGAGTCTACTCCTCGGCTCCGTCGGCCTCGGTGGTGCAGACGGGCGACCGCGACGTCGACGACGAGGGCGACGAGGCCGTGCGCGTGGTACGTTACGAAGGGTTGCGCGCCCTGCCCGCGGGCGAACGCTGGGGCTATCCCTCCTACGGCGCGAGCTACCCCTCGGCGGCGTTCCACCGCGCGGGAGCGGAGCCGTTCACCCTCTGTTTCGAGGATCGCGACGGCGCCGCGGGGCTGCACCGCCGTTACGACGCACAGTGGCGCGCCGAGGGGTTCCGTCAGGCGGTGGGCGTCACGATGGCCTTGGATCCCGACGAGCTGACAGCCCTTCTGGATTACGAGAGCGACGGCGCGAACGTACGGTCGCTGTTCCGATTCTATGTCGAGGGGCAGACCGCGCTGTACCGTCTCCGCTCCGTCGAGGAGTACGACACCGCGCGGCGCGCGGCAAGGTGCGTGTTCTTCAGAGTCGAAAGAGACGGATAAAAGGGGCGCGGGCCTGCGGTTCGCCGACGGCGGCAGGATTGCACGAGCCTTGCGCGAGTTGCAGTCCGCCGCGGTGGGGCGGCGGCGAACTGCGCGGTTCTTCGAACCGCAGAAGAAGATATTTCAACCGAACCAAAAAACCTTAAACCTTACTTATGCAAACCAAAATCACGATCAGAAACGAGGCGCAGACCTGTTACATCGACATCGACGGCATAATCGGCGTGCCCGAGCAGAATCAATTCGACAATGCGGCCTCGCGCGTGGCCACCTATGAGACGTTCCGTCGCGAGGTGGCGCGCATAGCCGAGGTGGCTGCCGCGTCGGTGGTGGTGAACATCCGTTCGACGGGCGGCGACGTGAACGACGCCCTGCTTATCTACGAGGCGTTGCAGTCGCTCGGCGCGCGCATCACCACCCGCTGCTACGGCTATACGGCCTCGGCCGCGACCATCATCGCGCAGGCCGCCGACGAGGGTCGCCGCGAGATCTCGTCCAACGCCCTCTATCTCATCCACAACTCCACGTGCGCCATCGAGGGCAACTCGGCGACGTTGCAGGGCCGCGCCGAGCTGCTGCGCAAGACCGACGCCCGTCTGGCCCGCCTCTATGCCGACCGCTCGGGCCGCGACGAGGGGAGCTTCGCCGAACTGATGGCCGAAAACGACGGCGCGGGCCGCTGGCTCACCGCCGAGGAGACCGTCGAGGCGGGATTGGCCGACCGCATAATCGACGCCCTGCTGACGGGCGTGTCCATCCCCGATCCCGATTCGGCCGAGCTTCCCGCCCCCGAGGCTCCCGATCCCGTCGCGCCGAATCCCGATTCGCAGAGCGGCGGAGCCATGCCCTCGGCGCGCGCCGAGACGGTCGGAGTGGTCGATTCGGTGGCGGGGACCATAGCGCGCTATCTGCTGCGCCGCTTCGCCTACCGCTGGGAGCAGTTCATGGAGCGCATGCGCGAGAAGCGCGAGGCGAAACAAGAGGCGCGGCGCGAGCGGAAAAAGTCTGATATTCCCGCCGAGCCGCAGCCGTCGAATGGGGCCGAACACGTCGACAAAAAGCCCGCCGCGGGCGGCGACGCGTCGGTTCGGGCGGCCGTCGCGACCGCGCCGATAGCCTTCGACGAGGGGCAGAGGCGTTACGGCCGCACCGAAGTGGAGCCCGCGGAGGATCCCTCGATGAACGCGCCACGCTCGCAGGCGAACGAACGCGCCTACTCCGACGACGCCAAGGCGTTCGCGTCGAGATCGTGACGCCGAGTCGCGCATCGGGGAGAACCGCCCCTGCACAGACGAAATATTATTCCGAAACCCATTAAAAACTTCATTCACATGTCAAACATCATCGTAAACCCCAAGAACTACACCGGCCGCGAGCTGGAAACCATCTTCTTCCGTCCCCTGCTCTCGGGACCCTCGGCCGAGTCGCTCGGCATACGCGTCCTCTACAACATGCCCATGCCCACCGTGGTGCAGATGTGGGACCACTCGACCAACGTCCTCGCCCCGTTCGACAAGAACTCGGCGTGGAGCGGCGGCAACAAGAGCGTCCACTACCAGAAGACCATCCCCATGGCCCGCGTGAAGGCCGAGAACGCCTTTTCGGCGAGCGACTACTTCTCGACCATCTTCGAGCTCATCACCAATCGCAGCGACGTGAACATGGAGGACCTGACGGGCACCGAGCTGGAGGCCGCCGAGACCGAGTTGTTCCGCCGCGCCATAGCCGAGAGCATCCGCATGAACCTCTGGTTGGGCGACAAGGGCAACACCTACCAGACGGGCTACAACGCTTTCGACGGATTGCTGAAGATCGTCACCGACCGCGTGAAGGCGAACGCGTTCCATTACTCGAACAAAAATCTGGACGGCCATCTGGGCGACTACTCCATCCGCGACGTGCTCGACATGACCGTCCGCAACGCCAGCCCGCGCCTCAAGGGGCTCTATCAGGAGGGGCAGACGGCCTTCTTCGTCTCGCCCGTCATCTATTCGCTCTACGAGTCGTATCTGGACAACAACTTCGGCGCGGCGACCTACACCGACACCCAGACGGGCCGCAAGATGCTATCGTATCACGGATTCCCCGTCATAGAGGTCAACCTCGAACCCGCCATAAGCAACACTTCGCTCTCGTCCAACTTCTGCATCTTCACCGACCGACGCAATCTGGTGATGGCCGTCAACACCGCCGACAGCCCGGGCTCGGAGGTGCGCATGTGGTACAACCCCGACGAGATGGAGAATCGCCAGCGAGCCGTGTTCGCCATCGGTTGCGAGATCCTCGACGACGATCTGGTGTCGGCTTACATCAACGCGGAGTAACCTATGGCCCTACCCGATTTCTACAAACCCGTGGGCGGGGTGGTCGCGGCGGAGCTCTTTCCCGTCGGCGGCCTCGCCTCGCCGCAGGAGATGGTCGCGGGCCGCGGCGTCGCCGTGCCGCTCATGGACGACGGGTCGTCGTACGAGGAGGAGCTCACCGCCCGCGACGGGCAGGTGAGCGTGCTCCACACCCTCGCGCTCTGCTCCGACCGCAAGCTCGCCGCCGAGTGGTTCGATCGGGATTTTCTGCGCCGCTGCGCCGCCGAAGGGGTCGCAGCCGTGGTCGAGACGGCCACGGGCGAGAAGATCGTGGCGGGGTGGTGCCCGCGTTTCGGATTCGAGCAGGCGTTGCGGCTGCAATCGCTGCGATTCCTCTCGGGCGAGCGGCCCAACGACTCGCCGCGGGTGAAGCTCGTCCTCGCCTGCCGCGACGTAAACTCGGCTTTCGAAGCGGAGTAGCAGCGTCAGGAAGGACAGCGGGCCTCCGCCTCGGGAGGCCTGCATTTCATAACCGATAAAACGAATCTCAAACATGGAACAAAACAGAACAAAAAGCGCGGTGGCGGTGGGCGACCGAAGTCCCGAGCCGCTTTTCGCCATATCGCGGCGCACGGTGCGGAGCGACAAATTCTGGCGTTGGGGCGACGACAACATGCTGCCCTACGCCCTTTCGCTCATGTCGCGCCGATCGACCACCCACCGCCGCATAATAAACGACAAGGCCGACTACATCGCGGGCAAGGGATTCTCGTTCGACGAGCGTCTGCCCCTGCTGGGGCGCATGGCGGGACGCATCAACGGCGACGGCGAGTCGCTGCGCACGGTGATGAGCCGTCTGGCGTTCGACAAGTCGTTGATGGGAAACGCGTTTCTCGAAGCCGTCACCGACGAGAAGCGGTCGTTTCTCTCGCTCTACCATCAGGACGCTTCGCGCTGCCGCATAGCGCGCGACGGCCGTCACGTGCTGCTGCATCACGACTGGAGCGCGTTCAACCCCGACGAGGCGCGCACGCTGCCGCTCTATCCGCTGTTCGAGAAGCAGGGCGACGGCTCGCTGCGCACGGTGATACATTACAAGGAGTACGAACCGATGTTCACCCATTACGGCGTGCCGAAGTATATCGCGGGCATGGGCGTGTCGGCCATAGCCTACAAGACCGACTGCTGGAACATCGCGCGACTCGACAACTCGTTCCAGCTCTCGGGCGTGATGATGCTCGACGCCACGGCCGACAGCGAAGCCGAAGCCGAGCGCATAGTGCGCATGGCCGAGCAGCGTTTCGCCGGCAATCCCGGGCAGGTGATGTTCGTCATCAAGGAGGGCTCCGAGACCGATAATTCGCGCTTCATACCCATCGAGGCGCGCAACGAAGGCGACTGGAGCGCGTTGCACGAGCAGGCCACGAGCGACATCGTGATAGCCCACTCGTGGTTCCGCTCGCTCAGCGGACTCGACTACTCGTCGGGGTTCAGCTCGGAACGCATCCTGCACGAGTACGAAGTGGCGCTCAACACCGTCATTCTGGCCGAGCAGGAGGAACTGATGGAGCCGATCAAGAGCCTCATCGGCGAGGTGACGGGCGTCGACGCCTCGTCGTTAGAGATCGTCAACCGTCCGCCGACGCGTTCGAAGCCCATATACATGAAAGTGTGGGAGGCGCGCAAGGCCGACGGACTCGAATTCGATCCCGACGACGAACGCCAGCAGCCATATCTGTCGCAGATCACCAAGTACAACATAACCAGAATAGATTAGGCGCCGTTCGGGGCCGCAGCCTGCGGAGCTCGAGTGTGAGCAATCGCGAACAACAGCGGGCCTCCGCGGGGCAGAGGCTGCGGCCCGCGCGACTCTGCGAGTCGCAAAACACGCCTCGTCATTCCAAACCTTGAAACTATCATGAACAACATTATCACACCCGCCGAAACGGTGCGCCTCGCGTTCACCGACGGCGAATACGTCTCGCCCGAAGCCATCGGCGAGGCCGACATCGAAGCCGCCCTCCGCCGCCGCATAGAGCCCGTGGCGGGGCGCGCGCTGTGCGAAGCGATGCGCGAGGGGGCCTACCCCGACTTCGTGAGCGAGTATGCGGCTCCCGCCCTCGCGCTCTGCGTGCGTCTGGTGGTGCAGCCGCGGCTGAACGCCGCCACGGGGCAGACGGGACTGGCCGTGCCCGCGGGCACGAACCGCAAGGCCGCCGACACCACCGTCCGTGCCGAGCTTATGCGGGCCTTGCGCATCAGGGCCCGCGAGGCGGTGCGCCGCATGTCTGACTACCTCGATGCCCACGCCGCCTCGATGGCGGAGTACGAACCTAAAGACAACATCCTTAAACGCTGCTGCTGCGATGGAGGCTTTGTACAGATACGCTAACGGCTGCGCGGGGAGCCTCGTCGCGCTCTTCGCTCCCGTCGCGCCCCTCATGTGGTGCGTGGCGGCATTCATCGGCGTCGACTTCGCGACGGGGGTGGCAGCCTCGCGCGCCGAGGCCCGACGCGACGGCCGCGCATGGTATTTCGAGAGCCGCGAGGCGTGGCGCACCGTGCGCAAGCTGGGCTTCGCCATAGTCGCCATAGCCATGGCCCGCATCGTCGACACGTTGCCCGCGGGGTTGTTCCCGCCCGATTTCGCGCGGCTCTTCGCAGGCTTCGTGTGCGGCGTGGAGATGTGGTCGTTTCTCGAAAACGCCTGCCGCATGGGCGACTCGCGGCTGCTGCGCCGTCTGCGCCGCTTCGTGAGGGAGACCGAAAGAGGGGAGGTGCGCGATGAGTAGAGGCATAGCCAATCGCAACCCGGGCAATATCCGCCGCTCGCGGGTGCGTTACCGCGGCGAGGTGCGCCCCTCGCGCGATCCCGACTTCAAGCAGTTCGAATCGATGGAGTGGGGCTACCGCGCCATGTTCGTGTTGCTCGACACCTACCGCCTGCGATACGGACTCGATACCCTGCGCCGCATGATCTCGCGTTACGCCCCTCCCGAGGAGAACCACACCGCCCTCTACATCGACGCCGTGTGCGACATGACGGGCGTCGGGGCCGACGAGCCGATCGACACCCGCGACCGCGCCACGATGGTGCCCGTCGTGGCGGCCATGTCGCAGATCGAGAACGGCGTTCGCGCCGCGCGCGCCGAGGTGGAGCGCGGGTTCGATCTGGCGGGATTCTGAACGGAGGTTCGAGGCGGAGGCGTGCCGTCGGTCGGCGCGGATTATATGTGGTGATCCAATCGCTCGGTTTTTTGCTCTATGTGGGGTCGGGCGGGAGGCGTATGCGGATAAAATTCATATATTTGCGATATAACCCAATCGCTTAGTTATGAAACGATATCTATTACTCGCCGCGTTCGCCGCCGCCGTTTCGTTCGGCTGCGTTCGCGAAGCCGCGCCCGACCTCGCCGCCTGCGACTCATTCGCGAGGGCGCTGCCCGTGTGGGCCGAGGGGCGCGAGACGGAGAAGAATCTCACCCTGTCGTTCCGCGAGGTGATCGATGCGCGCGCGACGAACGATGCGCTGATCCGCATCGCCGCGTCGACCGACTATCGCCTGCGCGTCAACGGCCGATTCGTGGCCCACGGCCCGAGCGTCGCGGCGCACGACTTCTATCGCGTCGACTGTTATGATTTGAGCGGCTGCCTTCGCCGCGGCCGCAACGTGGTCGCCATCGAGGTGGCGGGCTACAACGAGCCGAACTACTATCTGCTCGACCAGCCGTCGTTCCTGCAAGCCGAGGTGGAGATCGGCGGCGAGATCGTGGCGGCCACGGGCAGCGAATTCGCCGCGTACGATCTGAAGCAGCGCAGGGCCGACGTGCCGCGCTTCAGCATACAACGCTCTTTCACCGAGCGTTACGCCCTCGATCCTTCGTTCGACGACTGGGCCCGTCAGGCCGATTGGCAGGCGGTCGAGGCCGTCGCGCTCGCCGAGCAGCCCGCGAAGGCTCTGCTGCCGCGCCGCGTGGCATATCCCGATTACAGATTGCACGACGCCGTGGAGCAGGGAGGCGGAATATACAAGTTCGAGCGCAACAGCAGCGGATTTCTGGGCATGCGCGTCAAGGTCGAGGAGCCTGCGCTGCTGCGCGTGTCGTTCGACGAGCTTTTGGGAGCCGACGGACACGTGCACATCGAACGTCTGGGTTGTCAGGCCTACGTGATATACGAACTGGCGGCGGGCGAGTACGATCTGGAGAGCTTCGAGCCCTACACCATGCAGTTCGCCGAGGCGGTGGTGGAGAGCGGCAAGTGCACCATCGAGCGCATGTACATGCGCGACTACTGCAACGCCGACGTATGGCGCGGAACCTTCTCGTCGGACAACGCCGAACTCGACCGACTCTTCGAGACGGCCCGCGAAACGCACCGCCAAAGCTCGCTCGACATATTCATGGACACCCCGTCGCGCGAACGCGCGGGATGGCTGTGCGACAGCTACTTCTCGGCTCGCGTGGCGTTCGACCTCTCGGGCCACGCCAAGATGGAGCGCAACTTCATCGAGAATTTCCTGCTGCCCGAGCGGTTCAAGGATATCGACGAGGGTATGTTGCCCATGTGCTATCCGAGCGACCACCGCGACAAGAACTACATCCCCAACTGGGCCATGTGGTTCGTGATCGAGCTGGAGGAGTACCTTGCCCGCAGCGGCGACCGCGAGACCATAGACCGCGCCCGCAAACGCGTGTACGACCTTATAAACTACTTCGAACCCTATCTCAACGAGGACGGTTTGCTGGAGAAGCTCGACAAATGGGTCTTCATCGAGTGGTCGGCGGCCAACAGCTTCGTGCAGGATGTGAACTACCCCTCGAATATGCTCTATGCGGGTATGCTCGACGTGGCGTCGCGCCTTTACGGCGACGAGGCTTTGGCCGAGCGGGCCGCCCGCGTGCGCGACGAGATCCGCAGGCAGTCGTACGACGGACGTTTCTTCTGCGACAACGCCCTGCGCGGCGAGGACGGCGAGCTGACGCGCACCGACAACCACACCGAGGTGTGTCAATACTATGCCTTCTTTTTCGACGTGGCCACGCCCGAGAGTTATCCCGAGCTGTGGGCGCGCCTGCGCGACGAGTTCGGACCCGCGCGCAAGAAGAGCGGCGCCTATCCCGACGTCCCCTTCGCCAACGCGTTCATCGGCACCTATCTGCGCTTGGAGTTGCTCTCTCGCGAGGGGCTGTCGCGCCAAATACTCGACGAGTCGATCGCCGAATACCTCATCATGGCCGACCTGACGGGCACGCTGTGGGAGAATCTGCCCGAATCGACCGACTTCATGGCGAGCTGCAACCACGGTTTCGCGGCGCATATCGTGCGCGTGCTCTACCGCGACGTGCTGGGCGTGTACGAAGTGTCGCCCGTGGAGAAGCGCGTGACGCTGCGTTTCGCCGATTGCGGTTTGGAGCGTTGCGAAGGCTCGATCCCCGTGGGCGACGAGTCGATCGACCTGAAGTGGACGATGAAGGCCGGCCGTCTCGAAGGCCGTCTCTCGCTCCCCGAGGGTTACACGTGCGACTTGCTGCCCGCGCAGGGGATCGAAGTGGATATCGAGGTGAAATAGACTGCTCGACAAGCATGCGACAAGGGTCCGTCTTGCAAAAAGACGGACCCTTGTCGTATTATACGTGCGCCGATGCGACTAATAGCTGCGGGCGAAGAGCACGCGACGGTGCGACGGTTTGCCCGTGAAGACGCACTTGCCCTCCTCCTCTTCGGCATCGATGGGGATGCAGCGGATGGTGGCCTTGGTGGCCTCCTTGATCGCCACCTCGGTCTCGACGGTGCCGTCCCAGTGGGCCGAGATGAATCCGCCCTTGTTCTCCAGCACGTCGACGAACTCGTCCCACGTGTCGACGCGAGTAATCATCGAGGTTCGGTAGTCGAGCGCCTTGCGGAATATGTTGGCCTGTATCTCGTCCATGAGGGCCGCGATGCGGTCGGCCAGCCCCTCCAGCGATACGGTCTCTTTCGAGAGGGTGTCGCGGCGAGCCAGCTCGATGGTGCCGTTCTCCAGATCGCGCGGACCGAGAGCCAGACGCACGGGAACTCCCTTGAGTTCGTATTCGGCGAATTTGAAGCCCGAACGCACGTTGTCGCGCGTGTCGACCTTCACGCTGATGCCGCGGGCGCGCAGCTCGGCGGCGATGGCCTCCATCTTCTCGGTCATCAGGGCGAGCTGCTCGGCGCCTTTGTATATGGGCACCATAGCCACCTGAATGGGGGCGAGCTTGGGCGGCAGCACCAGACCGTTGTTGTCGGAGTGAGCCATGATGAGCGCGCCCATCAGACGGGTCGACACGCCCCACGAGGTGGCCCATACATACTCCTGACCGCCCTCCTTGGTGGTGTAGGTCACGTCGAACGCCTTGGCGAAGTTCTGTCCGAGGAAGTGCGAGGTGCCGCTCTGCAAAGCCTTGCCGTCCTGCATCAGGGCCTCGATGGTGAGGGTGTCCTCCGCTCCCGCGAAGCGCTCGTTGGGCGACTTGTGGCCCACGATGACGGGCACGCCCATCCAATCCTCGGCGAAGCGTTGGTATACGTGGATCATCTTCTCGGCCTCGGCGATGGCCTCCTCGCGGGTGGCGTGGGCCGTGTGGCCCTCCTGCCAGAGGAACTCGGCGGTGCGGAGGAACAGACGCGTGCGCATCTCCCAGCGCACGACGTTGGCCCACTGGTTGCAGAGGATGGGCAGGTCGCGGTAGGAGGTGATCCAGTTCTTGTAGGTGTTCCAGATTATGGTCTCCGAGGTGGGGCGCACGATAAGCTCCTCCTCCAGTTTGGCGGCGGGGTCGACCACGATGCCCTTGCCGTCGGGGTCGTTCTTCAGACGGTAGTGGGTCACCACGGCGCACTCCTTGGCGAAGCCCTCCACATGGTGCGCCTCGCGCGAGAAGAACGATTTGGGGATGAAGAGCGGGAAATAGGCGTTCTCGTGTCCCGTCTGTTTGAACATGTCGTCCAGCACGCGCTGCATCTTCTCCCAGATGGCGTAACCGTAGGGTTTGATTACCATACATCCTCTGACGGCCGAATTTTCGGCCAAACCGGCCTTCACAACGAGGTCGTTGTACCATTTCGAGTAGTTGTCCTCGACTTTGGTCAGATCTTTAAGCTCTACTGCCATATTGCGTTTTTGTTTCGAAATTTTCGGGGTGAGGCAATTATTGCCTTCGGCGCGCGGCGCCCCATACGAAGAAAAAAGGTCGCCTTCGTCCGAATGACAAAAGTAACCTTTTTTTGTTTAACGCGCGCTATTTCACGCGATTTTTTGCGATGCGCCGCCGCGCGGTCAGAACTTGTAGCCGACCGAGAGGATGACGTAATTGCGCTTCAGGTCGGTCGAATATGAGGGACTCGCCGTGTCGAACGTTCCCGTGCGGCTGTCGAGCGCATAGTAGAGCATGTATGACGTCTGCTTGTTTTCGAGATACTGGTAGGTGAGGTCGACGTTCAGGCCGCCGAACGCCAGACCCAGACCGCCCGAATAGCAGGTGCTCTTGTAGGTGAGCGGCGAGTTGTAGTAGAGATCCTTGTCGTTGCGAAGCATCGAGCCGGCTGAGCCGTAACCTGCGCGCAGGGCGAGCATCGGGACGGGCTTCACCTCCACGCCTAAGCGGAGGGTGTTCGATCCCTTGAAATTGGCGGTGAACTCCGAACGGTAGTCGGCCTCGGTGAGGTCGAAGCCCGAGGGGATGTTCTTCACGCGCATGCCGTTGTACCAGTCGCGCTCGTAATCGGCCGAGATGATGGCGAAGCGGCCTATGGTGTACGAGAGTCCGAACATGAGACGCGTGGGCGAAACGAAGTCCCACGTGTTGTCGCCGTCGTCGTCGAGCGGCGGCGTGGTGTCGCCGTTGGGGTTGAAGTTGGTGGCGGCGTATGCTTGGTAGCTGCGCTTGAGCGAATAGAAGGTGGGCGTATGCACGGCCGCGCCCACACGCAGGGCGGGGATGGGTCGCCAGATGAAGCCTAACTTGAAGTTCACGCCCGTGCCCGATACGTCGATGGCCTGATTGTAGTCCATCCACTTGGCGGGCGTCTGCAAGGGCGTGCCCTGCGAGTCGACGGGCGTCGAGCCGTTGTAGATGTAATCCTCGCCGTAATAGAGCTGGCGTTTCCAGTCGACGGCCTGCAAACCTATGGTCGCGCCGAGGTAGAACTTGCTGTCGAAGTTGCATCCGACCGCGATGTCGTATTCGCCTATCGAACCGCGGCTGTCGATCTGGGCCGTGTGGCCCACTCCCGCGTTGGCGCCTATGCGGTCGGCCGTGGTCCAGTAACGGCCCGGTTCGTCTTCGCCCGTGTCGAGCATGTAGCCGTTATAGGCCAGCGCGCCGCCCCAGAAATAGGCTATGTCGTAGTCATAGTTGAGTGTGCCGTTCTTGTCGGGGAATATGCCGCTCTGCCCCAGCTGGCGCACGAAAGCGTCGTTGATCGAGCGATAGGGCGAGCTCGAAACTCCGCTCTCGGAGGTGAAGCCGTAACGGTAGTTGAAGTCGGCCACGCGGCTGTAGCCGATGCCGACGCTCACGCTCACCAGACCCGTGCGGCCGCTCTCGTATACGTTGAACACTGCGCCGATGTTGCTCAGTGCGAAACGGCTCTGCTTGTTGTCGCCCCAGTCGGCCGCGCTGTTGGCCGATCGTTGGAATCCCATAATGGGAGTTATGGTCACCTCGTTGTGGCGGTACATGCCGAGTCCCGCGGGGTTGATGCCCATCGACGACACGTCGCCGCCGAGCGATGCGAACGCTCCGGCCATGCCCATCGAGCGGGCCGTGCCGAATCCGAAGTTGACCTGCGAGAGCGAGAACATGTCGTTCGACATCATGCCGTCGTGGTCCATCATCAGTCCGCCGAACTTATATTGCGCCGAGGCGGTGCCGACGATGGCCGCCGACGCTATGAGAAGCGAAAGTTTTCCGATCATTTTCATGTTGCACACGTTATTGTTAAGGCAATTATATTTTTCAATGTAGTAGCGTCATTTCGTCGCATAACTAACTCCGACGGTCGTCTGCCCGCGGCCACTGGCCGCGTTTACAATTCTGACCCTCCCCTAAATCCCCTCCTCGGAGGGGACTTAGGTCGCTGCGCTCCGAATAAAGCTAATCAAAGCATATAATCGCGTTGTTAATTACATCTTATCGTCCGCGCGATCCGCCGCCGCGCGAACCTCCTCCTCCGCCTCCCGAGAAGCCGCCGCCGCGCGAGCCGCCGCCCGACGAACCCGATCCGAACGACGAGGCGCCGCGATTGGAGTTGAAGCTCGAATTGTTATTGTTGTTGTAATTGCTGTTGTTGCGGTAGCTGTCGTTGTTGCGCGTGGTGTTGTTGCGGTTCTCGGTCGTGTTGCGGTTGCGCATCGACGAGTTGTCGTTGCGGTTGACGGTGGTCGTGCCTCGGCCTCGCGAACCCGAGGTCTGCTGCTGCACGCCCGTCGAGGTGTTGCCGCCGCGCGACGGAGTGCCGTACGACGTTCCCGAGTTGGGCGAACGGTAGGGCGTCGAGTGCGACGAGCCGCGGTTCACCATCGAGTTGCCGCGCGAGGGGCGCGAATTGCCGCCGTTGGGGAAACGTGAGTCGTTGTTGCGCGAGCCGTAATAGTTGCCGCCGCGGTGCCAGTAACCGCCTCCGCCGCCGTACTGCGGACCCCAGCCCCAGTAGTCGGGACCCCAGTGCGAACCGCCCCAGCCGTAATGGGGGTAGTGATGGTGCCACGGATGGTAGAGTCCGCCCCAGCCCCACCACAGGTTGTGGCCCCAGCCGTAATTCCATCCGTAACAGATGTTCCAGTTCCAGTCGTACCACGAGTAGCGGGGGTATCCCCACCACGAGTTGTACCACGGGTCGTAATGATTCCAGCCGTAATACCACGGCGAGTAGAGCATGGCCGTGGCGTTCGTGGCGCCCCATGTGCCGAACATCGAGGTGATGTATTTAGGCTCCACCCACACCTGATCGCCCGACACCATCACGTTGTAGACCGCGGGGTCGTACGCCGTGGCGAAGGTGTAGTTGCCGCCGTAACGCAGATTGAAATAGCTCGACGGCATGCGGTAGTTGGGCGAGGTGAAGCCGCGCAAACGGCGCGCATATGCGCTTTCGTAGCTGTCGGCCACGAAGCTCTGCGGCGAGTCGTCCTCGATTATGATTATCCCGTCGCCCGAGTCGACGACTTTCACTCCCTCCGCTTCGCCCGCGGCGGCCAGTATCTCGGCCGTTCGGGCGCTCCATTCGGCCTGACGCGCTTCGGCTTCGGCTTTGCGGGCCTCGGCCTCCGCACGGCGAGCCTCCGCCTCGGCGCGCTGCCGGTCGGCTATGGCCGTACGGTCGTGAGTGGCATATAGATCGTCGTAATCGCCCGTCGAACCGTAATAGGCCGACGTGCACGCGCTCGCGGCCAGCGCCGTGAGCGTTGCGGCTAAAATACTCTTCAAGTTCTTCATAGCGCACGTAGGTTTAAGGTTAAATCGAAATGCGGCGTTCGCACGGAATCCGTCTCGGTACAATATCTCCTATGACGTGAACGTAAAAACCGACGTGTTTATTGCGTCGATTCTCCGCGCATACCTTTATTTACAATGCAAAAATATTATTTTATGCCGATTCCCGCTCAATATTCAAGCCATTTTTTCCTCGGGAAAGAAAAAAATTATCTTCGACGGCCGTCGCTGCCGCCCGAAATAGAAAATGCCGTTCTTAAGAATATAATACATAGTTATAATATACACTCGGGCCGCAGCCTTCGCCCCGCGGAGGCCCGCTGTTGTTCGCGATGCTCACACGCGTAACCTCCGCAGGCCGCGGCCCGAAAACAAATCAAGGTTGTAACCTGAACATCACCCTCATCAACTCCATCAAAGACTTGCTTTTGATCTCCTTTTCGAACTCCTCGTCGGTGAAATCCGAGTCGCCCACGCGGGCGACGAACTCTACCAAGAAACGAAGGTGAACGAGACTCTCTATCGGAAAGCGAAACGCGCTGTCCCAATCGCCCTGACGAATCACGATAGAATGGTCGCGACCCACTAAACGGCCTATATTGGCAATAGAACTCTCGTCGCCATCGAAGTCGGACTCCGAATAGTCGACGCGAAACGACTCGCCGTCGATATAGGAAACACTATTCACTAACACGACTGCTTCGTCGATGCGAATAGAAAAGTCGTATTCGACAACATCGAATTCGTTACACTCCGTGAGGCAATTTATTATAGCAGAGATATTTTCGTGTCGGCATTGCTGAAAGGCGGCATCGCGGGCGGCCAATAACTCTTCGTCGGTACGGA
>ERZ777305.384-NODE-384-length-73101-cov-30.605837_pt1 | contig 73101 bp, 82 predicted proteins | sample MGYA00374965_ERZ777305 | MGnify/ENA primary metagenome ERZ777305 (study PRJEB29328, sample SAMD00013331) | mouse gut metagenome | study: EMG produced TPA metagenomics assembly of the Metagenome analysis of fecal microbiota from mouse which was promoted...
AGGATGAGCTGCAAGAGTTGGCTGACAACATCGAGAAGCAGGGTTTACTCCAGCCTATCACCGTCAGGCCCATTGCAGACAAGACAAAGTTTGCCGTAGTAGATGGCAATGCCGACTTCCATCCCGAGTACGAAATCATTTGCGGAGAGCGTCGTTTCCGTGCTTTCAGCAAACTCTCGGACAAGTGGACTGAGTTGGACGTCGTGGCTCCAAATGGTGAGTCCTTCAACCGTTTCTCCGAAATCTCTGCTATTGTGCGTGAGATGAACGATGACGAGGCATTCGACGCGATGATCACCGAGAATCTTCAGCGCAAAGATGTTGACCCTATCGAGGAGGCTTTTGCCTTTGGTCAGCTCATCGAAAAAGGTAAGACCGCCGAGGAGATAGCGGCCCGATTTGGCAAGTCTATTCGCTTCGTTCAGGATCGCGTAAAACTCAACAACCTCATCCCGGAACTAATGCTTGCTGTCAAAGATGACAAGATGAGCATTTCTGCGGCAATGATAATTGCCAAACTCGATGATGAGCACCAACACCGGTATCATTCATCCTACTCCAACAATTCCAACGGATTCACCAAACAGACTGCTGAGAGTTTCACTAAATCTCTCTTTATGTCCATAGACGGAGCGCCCTGGTATCAGACCGACAACCAAGCCGATGAAGATTTTGAGGGTGGATGTGGTTGTAAGTGTTCAGAGTGCCAACTCAACACCGCCAATCACGGATGTCTGTTCTGGGATATGAAAACCGAAGATGCCGGTAAATGCACGAATCGTGATAAGTTCTATTCCAAGCACTCTGCATTCATCTTAGATGCTCTTAACCGCTACGATCACCCCATCGTAAAGAAAGGGTCACCGCTTGAGTCCGGGAATGTAGTTATCATTGACGATGATGAATGGTGCACTCCTCCCACAAAAGAACTCAAAAAAGCAATCTACGCTGAGATTAGAGCGGCAGGCTTTGAGGTAATCAAGGCTAACGAGATATTTGATGGCAAGTGCCACTACACCGACAAGAGGCTTGACCGCAACATCAAGATGGGTTACGTCTATCAGTGCCTCAAAATCTTCACTTACGACAACGTGAAATTTGAGACTCAGTGGAGATATTTCAAGGGGAAAAGCAATATGCTTGAGGAGAAAAAGGGGAAAGATGAGACTCCTGCAACTTCTACCCAATCTGCTGATGCAATGAAGCTCATACAGCAGCGCAACCGACTGAAAGAAATCGCGATTGAGAAAGTAACTGCTGAATCTCGCGCAATGGCCAATAATCTCGGAGAGGCAAAGCGCAAAGGAGATTTGAGCGATGCAGAGATGTTCGCATTTCAATGTATCATTTTCTCACTCTGTGGTTCTGAAATGCTAAAGCGATACGGGTATAAAGGGTACGGCAAAGTGACTGACCGCTCTTTTATAGACGTAATCAAGCAGAACCGAGCAGACTGGCCTACGTGGATTCGAGAGTTTATGCGCACAATATTTGCCAGTGCTGACATAACCTACAATGGTCTCTATCAGTTTTGCGCTGGGAGAGTGCTTGAGGAATGGATGCCCAAAGAGTGGAAGGAGATGGTACACAAGTTTAACATCAAACTTACCAAAGACCTCGCCAGAAACGCTGAGAAACTGAAAGAACTTGGCTATGGAATTGACGGCAAGTTACTCCCTCAACCCAAGGAATCAGTTGTAAAATCAGTCGTAGATTCTACCACTGTTGAAAAAGTATCAGTTCCCAACATGAAAGACATAGAAAAGCAGTTCAAGGAGATGAAAGCCAAGCATCCCGATGCTATCCTGCTCTTCCGTGTTAACGACTTCTATGAGTGCTTTGACGAGGATGCTGAGAAAGCGGCGGAAAGTCTCAAAATCACGCTGACCGGGCGAAAGGGCTACAAGTTGGCAGGCTTCCCTCACCACGCCCTCGACACCTATCTCCCCATGCTCATAAGAGCCGGGCATCGTGTTGCAATCTGCGAGCAACTTGAAGACCCGAAAAAGAAGAGCAAAAAGGGGAAATAATCCTCTCCACCAAATCACATCATCAACCCAAACGCGGCACTACTCAATAAAACGAGTGGTGCCGCTTGCTTTACTATGGAATATCAAGAGTTTCTTAAATCCAAGATAAAAATATCGGAGGACTTCGGCTTTACCGTCAGCATGGATGAAATCAACCCCAAGTTGAAACCTCACAACAAGCTGATGGTAAAATGGCTCGTTGAGGGGGGCAAGCGTGCCTGTTTCGCGTCTTTCGGTCTGCATAAAACAGTAACACAGTTGGAGGCGGTCCGGCTCACTCTCGCCAAGATCGGCCATGGGAGTGGCTTGATTGTTTGCCCACTCTCAGTCCGTCAGGAGTTCGTCGAGGACTCCAAAAACATTCTCGGCTGGGAGTGCCCCCCAAAGTTTATCAGGCGCGCCGAAGAGATGGATGGTGACGGCATCTACCTCACCAACTACGAGAGCATCCGAGACGGCAAGTTGGACCCGGAATTATTTGTTGTCGCCAGTCTTGACGAGGCTTCAGTCCTGCGTGGTCTCGGCGGTTCCAAGACTTTCCGTGAATTTATGAGGCTGTTCACCGGCGATGGAGGACCAATGCAGGTGCGCCGTCAGGCAGAGCGTATCAAATTCCGCTATGTCGCCACGGCCACTCCATCACCAAACGACTATATAGAGTTGCTGGCTTATGCCGACTTCCTGGGCATCATGGATGTGTCGCAAGCCAAAACAAGGTTCTTTAAGCGGGATTCCACGCACGCCGACAACCTCACCCTCCACCCACACAAGGAAGAGGAGTTCTGGCTATGGATATCCTCGTGGGCGCTGTTTGTCAGCAAGCCATCGGATATCACTGGAGACCCTGCCGACGATGAGGGTTACATTCTGCCTGACCTCGACCTGCGATGGCACGAGATACCGACGGACTACTCTAAGCCGAGTGTTGACAAATACGGCAATCCTGTATTATTCGCTACTGAGGCGATGGGATTGCAACAGTCAGCAAAAGAAAAGCGAGAGAGTCTGCCGGCCCGTATCGAGAAGATGATGGAGTTGAGAGCAGAGGATCCCGATGCTCACCGCATCATCTGGCACGACCTTGAGGCAGAACGCCACGCCATCGAGAAAGCCATTCCCTCTATCAAATCCATCTACGGTTCCCAAGACTATGAGAAGAGAGAGAAGAACATTCTCGACTTCTCCTATGGTCGTGTTCAGGAGTTGGCGGCAAAACCTGTTATCGCCGGTTCCGGCTGTAACTTTCAACGCTATTGTTCCTGGGCAATCTATCTCGGCATCGGCTATAAGTTCAATGACTTTATTCAGTCGATCCACCGTCTGCAGAGATTCCTTCAAACAAAGAAAGTCCGTGTGGACCTCATCTATACCGAGGCAGAGCGTGGAGTCCGGAAGGCTCTTGAAACAAAGTGGCAAAACCACATTAAACTCATTAACAACATGACCGAAATTATTAAGAAATACGGCTTGTCTCACAAAGAAATGTCGGCACATCTCGCCCGCAAGATGGGAGTTGAACGAGTAGAGGTGTCAGGCGATGGATACCGCATAGCCAACAATGACAATGTTCTGGAATTGCAGAACTCCGACCTCTATCCCGACAATTCGGTTGGGCTCATCGTTACCTCTATTCCGTTTGCGACCCAATACGAGTATTCGCCCAATTATGCCGACTTTGGGCACTCGGAGAGCAACGAGGAGTTTTTCCGACAGATGGACTACCTCACCCCCAATCTCTACCGAGTGCTCCAGCCCGGGCGTATGGCGATAATCCATGTCAAAGACCGCATCGTGCCGATGGGTCTAAGCGGAATGGGTTGTCAGACGGTCTATCCGTTCCACTGCGACTGCATCAGGCATTATACCAAACACGGCTTTGCCTACATGGGTATGAAGACTATCGTAACCGATGTGGTCAGAGAGAACAATCAGACCTACCGCCTCGGCTGGACCGAACAATGCAAGGATGGAACCAAAATGGGAGTCGGTATGCCGGAGTATCTTCTCATCTTCCGCAAGCCTGCCACGGATCGCACAAATGCTTATGCTGACATTCCGGTGGTCAAGGATAAGAAATGGTGGAACGAGAAGACCAGAAGTTGGGACAACCCCGACGGATATAGCCGCGCCCGCTGGCAGATGGATGCACACGGCTACACTCGCTCGTCAGGTGATAGACTGCTGACTCCCGAAGAGATTGCCAAGATGGACCACAAGTCAATCTACCGCTTTTTCAAAAAGTATTCTCTAAACGAGGTCTGGGATTATGATTATGTTGTCAAGGTCGCTGAAGAACTCGAACTGCACGGGAAACTCCCCACGGGATTCATGTTGCTCCAGCCCGGCAGTTGGACTGACAACGTATGGTCTGATGTTGCCCGTATGCGGACCCTCAATACCATTCAGTCAGTGAAAGGAAAGGAACAGCATCTCTGCCCTCTGCAATTCGACATCGTGAACCGAGTCATAGACCAGATGAGTAACCCCGGCGATATTGTTCTTGACCCCTTCGGCGGTTTGATGACTGTTCCTTATTGCGCGCTGCTCAAAGGTCGTAAGGGTTGGGGTATAGAACTCTCGCCCGTGTACTTCCTCGACGGCGCCCAATATTGCGCCCAAGCCGCCACAAAGAAAGAAACTCCAACCCTCTTCGACTTCCTTGATGAAGAGCCAGCCGAGGAGGAAGACGATCAGTTGCCATTTGAACTCCAAGATAAAAAGTAATATGAAACGAGAAGATGCCCAGACCGCTTCGGGCTTGAGCCTGCCGGTCGTAGTCTTTGTGGTATTCCTTACCCTGCGCCTTGCCGGAGTCATATCCTGGTCATGGTGGTGGGTAACATCGCCACTCTGGATTGTTGCCGCTATAATTGTGGCAATCACTATCCTCTATGTAGCAGTATTCACATACCGCTATCGCAAGCACAAACGTAACTAACCTCATCATCTATGATGGAAAAAATCAGACCACCTCCCGGCTACATGAGCGAGATAACACCAGTCATTCACTTAACCCAATTCTTTACCAATGGCAATAACGCTGAATAAAAGTGCTATCCGATGCGAAGAGATAGCAATCGCCAGTGGTAAGATTACCCCAAACTCATCGGCTCAACCTTTGCTCTACGACATATCCCGTGATTGGCGCAAGCTGCTTGATGCGTCAAATTTCCAAAGCGACCATCCGGGCCCGTGGAGCGAGAAGGAAGAGGCGGCGGCAGAGGTTATGATTTCCACTATGACCTATCTACAGCGTATTGGGTGCAAGAATATCGAACAGTTGCTCAAGGACACCATAGAGCGACACGCCCGGCAAAATGAGTAGGTTTCGTTAATGGCTATTCTGATGATGTAAATTGATGATGTTTAATAGCAATGACCGAAAATACAATTTTAGCAATAAGCCTCTTGGATTTCAACAAGGGGCAACTCCAAGGACTCCCGAAGAATCCCCGGTTCTTTCGGGACTATCGCTATGAGGCGATGAAGAAAAGCATCGAGGAGTCACCCGAGATGCTTGAACTCCGTGAACTAATCGTCTATCCGTATCCGGAGGGGCGGTACATAGTCGTTTGTGGCAATCTGCGTTTGCGTGCCTGCAAGGAACTCGGATACAAAGAGCTTCCGTGCAAGATTCTCAACCCTGAAACCGATGTGAAGAAGTTGCGCGAATATGCCACAAAGGACAATGTGAGTTTCGGCGAGAACGATGTTGACGTGATGACCAACGAGTGGGACAAGTCAGAGTTGCAGGATTGGGGTGTAGAGTTCGCCCCGGAAAAGAAAACCGATGAGTTCAAAGAGAGGTTCGACTCGATCACCGATGAGACTGCAATCTATCCCCTGGTCCCCAAATACGATGAGAAGCACGAGTTGTTTATCATCCAGTCCGGCAACGAGGTTGACAGCAATTGGCTCCGTGAACGTCTTGGGATGCAGCGTATGCGGTCCTACAAGACGGGCAAGGTGAGCAAGAGCAATGTTATCGACGTTAAAGATGTTCGTATCGCATTGGAGGGCGAGAGAAAATGAGCAATCTCAAAATCGTAATCCCCTCGCACAAGCGGCACGATAGGGTTTTCGCCAAGAAACTCGTTAACAATCCCATCATCTGCGTAGCTGAAAGCCAGGCAGACCTCTACCGCCAATATAATCCGGAATGCGAGATTGTAACGCACCCCGATGATGTCATAGGGCTTATCCCCAAGCGCAATTGGATGGCTAAGCACTTTGGCGAACTGATGATGCTCGACGATGATGTTCACGTTGTCAAGACCCTCTTTTGCGAAAAGGGTGAGACTGGAGTAATCCGAGACCCGGACCAGATTACCCATATCATAGAATCCTTGTATGAGTTGGCGTGTATGCTCGATGTTCACTTATTCGGGTTTACCTCTGCTATCTCACCGGTGATGTATAATGAGTGGGGATATTACTCTCTCTCGAAGATGATCACCGGTTGCGCCTATGGCGTGAGGTACAACAAGAATGTATGGTGGAATGAAGAGATACGGCTCAAAGAAGACTTCTGGATTTCGTGTTACATGAAATTCAAAGAGCGCCGGATTCTCACCGACCTCCGCTACAACTTTGCCCAGAAGGGCACATTTGTCAATGCCGGAGGGCTTGCAGCGTTCCGCAATCAGGAAGAGGAACGCCGCTCGATACTGTTCATCAAAAAGCATTTTGGGGACAGCATCAACATCAAGGGCGCAACCAACAACGGCAAAGACAAGACAAAGCAGCTCGTGGAGTATAACATCTCCTGCAAGTTCAAATTCTAACCTGCTGATAATCCGCTAAAAATGGCGTAAAATGGTGCTCAATCTGATTGCATATATCGTCATTTTTGGTTAATTTTACAGAAGTAAACCACCAAATAACAGCAAGTTATGATAATGCGAACTATAAACGGCTATGACTTTTTTGAGGTCAGTTCAGCCATGCAGAAAGCAATCCGGAGAGCCGATGCCCGAGTAGCCGGATTCTTCGCCCTGGAACTCTGGCATAGCAACTATCGGGATTATGTCTGGAGACGTCTTTTCACCATCTCGGCAGAGGACTGCTACGGACTCGTAACTAAAGAGATTGAGGCTCTTTGGCAAGGGCACGAGTTAGTCAACATCGACAAGAAAAATCCGAAAGGCAGAATCTTTGTCAGCAAAGCCGTGCTACTCCTTTGCGAGTGCCGCAAGAGCAGAGATGCAGACCACCTCCAGAATCTTGTCTATGACCGCAACGATGTGGAAGTAGAGCAGTGGATTGATGATGTCCGGCATTATCCAATCCCCATACCTGCGTACACATACGACTGTCATACCCGAAAGGGTAAGAAGCGAGGAAGAACCAAAGAAGAGTTTTTCCGTGAAGAGTATGAGGCGTTACAGCCTCGGGTGCCCGGTCTGTTCGACGACCTTGTACCACATCAGCAAAGCAATCTATTCAGCGGTTCGGATCAAGAGTCTGAGCCGCTTTAATTTTCCGACAAAATGAATCTACCACCCTTAGACAAAGAGATGCTGGCAAAGATGGGCATTGCACCAAACGCGGTGCCCATTCGCCCGGCATTAGATTTCGGCATTCATATCCCGCCCTCGACTCCCAAGACCCCCAAGGCTATCACGCCGGAGGAGGCTAACGAGATGTTCGGTGTATCGCTTGCCGTCAAGATGAATTTCATCCCTCAGATGCTGATAGCCCTCGCCCTCGATTACGCGGCCCAGTTCGTGAACCACTGCCGGGACAATCGCATAAGTGAGTTCAAGAAGCATAACCGCCTCATCAAACTCTGCATCGAGGAGCACACCGACCGCCTCGCCAAATCCTACGGCGTAGCGTTTCAGGCTTACTCAAACTATGTAAAGCGATATTTTGAGTATGTAGAGGTGGACCGCTTCAAGATGTGGTGTAGCATCGGGAATGTTGTCAACCGGCAGATCCCGAAAGATAAGGATAGAGACGGCGCCACCCTTATCGCCATCCTCCACAAGCTGATTGACTATGCCGAGGATTACGACCGCAAGATGGATAAGGTGATTGCCGAAAAGGTCAAGGCTCCAGTCAGTCGAAAGCAAGATGATATGTTAAAACTCATCGTGGCTATGTGTTTCGAGTTTGAGGACACATGGGGGTTCAAGTTAGAGCCGGATCCCATCGTTGACATGAATATCGGAGTGCTTGCAAATAGAGCCTCATACCTTGCCGACTGTATCATCGGAGAGGAAAATGTCAGTAAATGTTAAGGTGTAAAAATGGTGTTCATTCTGTTTGCAACATCTGCTTTTTATGGTTAACTTTACAGTATAACAAACTAAAAGTCAAACCAATAAACCGAGATAACAATGAAAACGAAAGCTGACCTCAACGCTCTTATCCCCACCCTCGTGGAACTCCTCCGCAACAATGACCACGAAATCGGAGACTCCTACATTGAACAAGACGAGGATGGATGGGGACGCTGCGATGAACCGGCCACCAACTACCTCTGCTATGAGGAAGACGGATGGCTCATAGAGATAACCTATGAGTGCTGTGGCGAGTTTTACAATGACCCCGGCGATTATTGGACTCCTCCCTGCTATGACCTCAAAAGTGCTTGGGGAGAGGTAACGGAAATCCTCGCCTCTCACACCGATGAGGAAACCGATGAAGAGTCCGAGTTCAGCGACGATGATTTGAAAGAGCTCTGGAGTGCTCTCGATGAAGAGCTGAAAGATATTGCATAAGTCAAACCAATAAACCCATTTTACAATGAACGTAAAGGAACTTATTAAAGAGTTGCAGAAATTGCCTCAGGACATGGAGGTGCGCTACTCAGTTGACAAGGGGCGCGGACGGCGCACCCTCTGCGCAATCAACCAAGTTGAGAATTATCAGAACGCATGGGCGGTCCTCAAATTCCAAGACCGATGAACAGAAAGGAAAGGCAAGAGGCACGGGCGGAGCGTTACCGCCAATATGCCGCCAATGCAGAGAAGAGAGCTACTGCCGCCTTTAACGCCAGCAGCGCCGCAGTCGAGAACATTCCCCTCGGTCAGCCTATCCTCGTCGGACATCATTCCGAGAAAGCCCACCGCCGCGCCCTGGAGCGTTCCAACGGAGCAATGATGCGGAGTGTTCACGAGTCCGAGAAAGCCGAATATTACCGACAGAAAGCCGAGGCGGTTGAGAACAATGATAACATCTACATCGGCGATGATGATGCGGTAGAGCGTCTGACAAAGAAGATCGCAGAACTTACAGCCCTTCAGGAGCAGATGAAAGGTGCCAACAAAGTTATCCGTGCAAGAGTCTGACCGATATTGAGAAGATTGATGCTCTCGTTCACCTCGGAATCTCAAGACCGAAAGCGAACAAGATGGTCGGCTCTCAAATCATCTTCCCCGGCTACATGCTGACCAATAACAACGCCAAAATCAATGCTGCCAAAAAGCAGCTCAAAAAGGCAGAGTCTCTTGCATCAAAGCAAGACCGGGAATATACCATTGATGACATCACCATCGAAGAGTGCTACTCCGAGAACCGTGTGAGAATATATTTCCCCGGCATACCGGATGCCGAGACACGAACACAGTTGAAGCGGAACGGCTTCCACTGGTCAAAGTCGATGGGGTGTTGGCAGTGCTATATCAATAGCCGCTCCATCAACCTCATCAAAGAGATAACAAAGTCAAACCAATAAACCTCAACAAAAATGGGAAACAGAATCCATCATTCCCCTGTCTATCAAGTAACCTACGGGGACGGATATTTCAGCAATCAAAATGCTGAATTGAACCGACTGCTATACGACAATAGCCAAGACATTCATTTCGACGGTGATGATATAGAGAGCGCCGAGCGGCTGGAGGTTCCTCGCAAAGACCTCGCAAACCTCATCGGCAAAATCACTGCCGATCGTGAAGATTTCGCCAAATATCTTGACACCATTGGGTTTGAAACTACGCCAGATGAGGTCGTGAAAGTTCTGTGTAAGTGGATTGCCAATAGCGACCCTCGCAATGATTTTGTAGTTCTAACCTGGTTCTAAATTCAATTGCTATGACACAGATAGAAATGCAGACAATGAACGCCATTCAGTCAATCAACCGCAAGACCAAGGATGCCAATCAGATTGATTGGGAGCAGCGTCGATATGAGATTGCAAAAGACATATTCACTCGCTGTCTCTCGCATGAAGATGGCGATGTGAGAGCCTTCTGCGCCCGAGAACTTGATATGGTTGCCGAAGATTGCGTCAGAGAAGCCAACGCACTCATCAAGGCTCTCAAAAAAGAGACAAAATGAACCGAGACTATACCTACTGCATAGGGGCCTGTGAGCCTCTATGCAATCAGTGTAAGCGACACTGCCCGCCCACTGTCCCCTCTCATCCCAATCAGGTGTGGTGGATGGCGCCGGAGGCGAAAAATAACAAGTGTATCAACTTTGATAAAAAAGAAAATGGAACAAAATAAAGAATATACCGAAACTCTTGAAAAGGCAAGAATCTTATTCCTTGAGAAGTGCGGTGAAATGTCTTTAGCCCATTATCGGGCGTTGACATCCGCTTTCAAAACCGCGTATGAACTTGGGCTTAAACACGGCAAAGCCGAAGAGCCCACAAATGAAGAGAGCAATGGCTAAATTCATCGAAGTAAAGCAAAGATGTACTGTTTCACGGCGCGTGCAAGGAGAAGATGTATTTGAATACGTTGATGAGCCAATCTTCATCAACGAGGACTACATCGAGACTATAATTCCACAAGGAGATAGTTGCATTATTACTCTCCACGGGGATGAGCCACATAGCATCACCGCCCATCACTCGGCTTTATGGGTGATTGGACTAATCAACGGGAACCAATGACAACAGAACAGCTAAACTACATCAATTCTGTAAATAGAGGAATTGTGACCATAGAAAGACTACTTGCCAATCCAGGGCATTTGAGATTTGTGCATAGCACTGATAGAGACATCTTTTATAATGCTAATGGGTACTACTCGATTAATAAAAAGGTGAGCGATAGTATCAGCCTAATTCTTGAAAATGCTCAGCATGCAATAAACTGTATCCTTGGTCAAGAACTCACTAAACTCAAAGGAGAGTTAGAAGAAATTGTAATACAAAACCTTGACACTTCAGGCAATGAGAACAATTAAATTCCGTGGCAAGCGTGTCGACAATGGCGAGTGGATTTCCGGCTCACTTGATTTGACGGCTAATAGTGCCACAATTTTATGGGATAGAACCGACAAAGACGGCGACACCGCGCCGTGGTTTGCCAATGTTGATCCCGACACAGTAGGACAATTCACGGGACTGCTTGACGAGAACGAGAAAGAAATCTATGAGGGCGACATCATTTATGGTTGCTTCAAATATGACAGATTGAGCGCAGACGGATGCGTAATCCCCGATAATGATTGCCTTTGTAGGGGCGTAGTAAAGTTCAGCGAGCAAAGTTTACAATGGGTTCTCGACATTTTATGGGCTGAGTATCATATTCGCAGATGGATGGAGGAGGAAGATGAAAGCGAGATTCCGATAGTGCATTTTGGCTATGAATCCTCGGAATATCCTATGGAGTGTCTTGAGGTGATTGGCAACATTCACGAGAAAACAGAACATACCAAATAAATACAAAGCATGAAAGAATTAAACCCTATGGAGTGGCGCAGACTGCTCACCTCCTTTGTCGCAGATGCAGAGGAGGTGCGCCCCGTGTTGATGAATCCATTTGAGCAGAATGGCTATGTTTGCGCCACCGACACTCGTATCCTTATCCGTGTCGCAAAGCGGTTCATCACCGATGACTACTCAACCGACAAACATACTCCCGATGTTGCCAGCGTAATGCCGGAACACAATCCCATCTCGGCAATCTCGGTGCAGACCCTCAGAGGCGAGTTTGTCCGTCTGCAGATGGATTATGACACCGACTCCGTTGACTGCCCGTATTGCGATGAAGAGGGCGATGTAGAATGGGAGTTTACGGACTCCGACGGGGACCGGCACACAATGTGGGCTGAGTGTCCGTGCTGTGATGGTGTCGGACTCCTCCCCAACGGGTACAATAAGAAATGCCAGGTTATCGGTGCTACAATCAATGCTCACTACATGCTACTTGTATATCGTGTGATGTCAACCCTCGGCGTTGATACCACTGAGATTACAAGAGGCGATAGAGAGCAGATTCTGTTTCATATCGCCGACGGCATAGATGTGTTAGTTATGCCTTTGGCACACTAATTCAATACTCATAAAGAAAGGTCCACTATGGATAGAAAAATATTTGAAAAGGCGAAATCAATAGATTTTGAGGCGGGACATATTCGTGGCGCAATAGCACGCTTAGAAAGAGGCAGGAACGTGTTCCATATCGTTGAGGAGTTCCAGAACGTGATAGACCCTGAATTGCTTCAGAAAATACAGGCAGATGCCAACGCAAAGGTCTTGGAGGTTCTGAAAAAAGAGCTAAGCGACTTGGATAAGCAATTGGAGGATTTATAACATGAAGCGTTGGACTCCGGAAGAAGAGAATGAACTGCGAGAGCTGTACGGCAAAATGACCGCCGAGGCTCTCGCAGTTCGTTTCGGCACCACCTATCGGGCAATTTATCAGAAGTGCAACAAGATGGGTTTGAAAAAGGATCAGCCGTGCAAAATACACCTCACACCTCAACAAGAGTTGTGGATGAAGATACACTGGCCCCATATGTCGAACGAGATATGCGCCCTCATCCTCGGCATAAGTCTCCGCTCTGTTGTCCGGCAGGCGCGCCGACTCGGATTGCAAAAGACCGAGTAGTTTATGAAAGAGTGCCAGGCGCACACCTCCAAAAAGGCTCAGGAGAGCCACATTAAAAACGGCACCTATCCGGCAAAAGGTTATTACTCTCCCAATCTCCAAAAGGGAGAGGCGTACCAATTCAAGCCGGGACACAAAGTAATACGGAAACCATTTTAGCAGATTATGGGAAAGTACAACGGAAACGGCATAGTATCTCTGCATGACGATAAGGAGAGCAATCGAGGATTCTTCTGCATGAGGCTTGCCGAATTTATCAGCAAAGAAATTCCTATTGGAGACAACCTCCACGGCTCTTTATGGCGCCTCAGATTTGTTCAGGCAAAAGCCGGGAAATGTGCCTATCGGGAGCAATGTCCCATATATGCGAAATCAAAACCCCCATTCTAACTATGTTTGGAAAATCAAAAAGCAAAGTCAATTTAGACCAGATGGAACAATTCCCATGTATGGCGTCAGAGCCTGTCTTTAGACCCCTCACAGTCACAAGTGAGGAGAATAGAGCAGCCGAGATGATAGAACGCCTTATAACTCATCTTAGGGTAAATGTCAAGAGTATGGAGTATAAGGCATCCATCGAGACCCAGGGCAAGACTATTGAAGTGACAGTAACCGTCAAATCCCGTGAAGAAGATACTCAAGGAGAGCGACCATGAACGATTCTGCCGGATGTGGAGAGACGGCAAGGGCCTTGATGTAATGTCGGCAACCTTTGGGTTGAGTCAAGAGACAATACGGAAGTATGCCCGATATAAATTCAATCTGCCACTTCGCCCGCGCCCGTGTCGGCACAGCATATTGGGAGACCCCAAAAAGGTTCAGTTCCTCAAACTCAATTATTCTGACATGGGAGATAATGTTATTGCCGTGCTGATTGGTGAGAATCCCGATTGGGTAAGGCGCACGGCCCGGCGGTTAGGGTTGGAACACTCTGAACAATACCGCGCCCAGGACTATGCCTGTCGAGCCAAGAAAACCTCCACAACACGCAAAGAGAATTTTGCCCGTGGTCTTTATCCCTCCACACCGAGAAACGCGACCACGGGCCGTTTTATAAACAAGAGTAACAACGATTCCAATGGCAACAAATTTTAAAGTCGGCGATATTGTCCGCAACATCAATTCCGGCTCCTTTGGTGAAATAATCCAGATGCCTCTACGGAACCCAAAATGGCTCACCGTTCGGATGTTCACGAAGTCCGGCAACATCAACAAGCGTTTTTGGAATGTCGAGAACCTCGTGAAAGTCGAGGGCGTAACAATCTAATGAAATGAGAGGAAGAGCAAAGATAATCCACCGTCAAGGGAGCGTTGATGTAGCCGTCTGCAGTGTCCCGATGGATGATGCGCCCCGGACATACAACAACCTTGTAAAAGCGATGAAAGAGCGTGCCAAAAGCGTGTGGGGAGTAAGGTTTGAGGAAACACCGGACTCCATCACGGCAATCTGGCCACGTTCCGACCGACTTCCCGACGGATGGAGCGAGAGTGTGAAATTTATTCCGGAGGAATAGCGATTTTTTTTGAAAAAAAAGTGCTCAAAAATTTGCATATTCAACAAATGTTGATTAACTTTGCAGTGTCATTAAGACAGAGAGTTAATTAACATGTTTCACCAAAAAAGATTTTCAAAATGAACGATGAGAAATTCAAATTGAGAATTATCGAGGTAGTCGCCCTCTTGATTAAGTTCAGAAAAATGACTGACAAGAGCGACAAGAGAATCCTCAGAGACTACATCAGAGCAGTAGTCAAAGAGTTGACCTTAGTCTAAGAGACTCCCCGAAACAAAGAACCCTCCCCCGAAAGGGGGAGCGGTTCCCTTAAAAAAATAACTATGGCAGAAGAAGATTTAGTAAAAGAAATTATTGAACGTGCCGAATCTGAAGAGGGTCAGCGGTTAGCCGATGAAACCTTTGCACGTTTGAAAAATGGAGAGGTTACGCCCGATAAATTGGTGGTTGACCTCAAAAGAGAAGATATTGCCAAAGTGCTCAAAGTGTCTTACATTGCCGAGCGTTTCTTTGGTCGTTCCCGGTCCTGGCTGTGTCATAAGCTGAATAATGACATAGTAAACGGAAAGCGAGAGGGGTTCACCATTGAGGAGCGCAAGAAGCTCAAAGCCGCTCTCGACACCATAGCATACGAAATTCAAAATTTGTCGGATAATTTGTAGTTAATTTCTCATCGTTCATCTACATAATCCGACGCCCGGCCCGATTGACCTACAAAGTCAGTCGGGCTTTTCTTTTGCCAACTAATCTCATCACACATGAAAGCGTATATTTCAATTCCGATCAGCGGGCGACCGCTCCCCGATGCCAAGTATCAAGCCGAGTGCATCAAAGCGAAACTGACCGAGCATGGCCACGAGTGTATCACCCCCTTTGACGTTTGTCCTGAGTCCGGCAAACCTTACGCCTACTATATGGGCAAGGACATTGAGGCTCTGTTAGCCGATGACATTGACGCAGTAGTGTTCGGCAACGGGTTCCACAAGTCCAAGGGCTGTCGGCTGGAGCACGCCGCCGCCGAAATCTACGGCAAGCGTATCGTGTATCAGTCGTGTTTCTATTTCCTCAATTTCACAACACTTAAACCAATCCCAATAAAATGAAAAGAAAGTATCGTATCAAAGTGTTTGCCAGGGGACTGTTTACCATCCCTGGCTATTACGTTCAAGTCCGCACCTATCTCGGCGTGTGGATAGTCGTAAAGAGGTTCTATGACCCCGAGGATCCTGACTTTGCCCGACGTGAGGCAGAGGAACTGTTGGACAAACTCAACGAGAAGTAAGTTATGAAAGTAATCATCACCGGCGGCGAGGGCTTTATTGGAAAGGCTCTCGCCGTTGCGCTTAAGAAGCGAGGTATTGAGGTGTGCAGTATCGACCGCCTCAACGGGATAGAGGCCGGTGACTTTTTCACCGGCGCCGACATCTCCGGCATTGATTGTGTGTACCATCTCGCCGCCCAGACTTCTGTTTTCAACGAGAACAAGACCGACATCATCCACGATAACATCGAGGTGTTTAAAATCGTGTGCGATGCCTGCGCCCGGCATGGCGTCAAGTTGGTCTATGCCTCATCATCGACAGCGGCCGATGGCAACACCACATCCATTTACGGCATCAGCAAGCGTTTCAACGAGGAATACGCCCGTTGTTACAATCCGAGAGCCACGGGCGTAAGGTTTCACAACGTGTACGGACCCCGACCGCGTCAGGGTACTCTTCTTTGGCACCTTCTCAATCAGGAGCGGGTGAAACTCTACAATATGGGGCGTAACGTGCGACACTTTACCTACATTGACGACATTGTTGAGAGCCTTATTTTTGCGTATGGTAGCAGCCATCAGCTCATCAACGCCGCCAATCCGGAGCAGACCACCACACTGCATCTCGCTGAATTGGTGAAACAATATAAACCGCTTGAAATAGAAATGATTGCGGAAGAGCGTGATTTTGACCGCAAAGAGCAATCGGTCAACGAGGCGGTTTATACAGTACCTTTGCAATATACGCCTGTCGCTGACGGCATAAGGCGCATATTTGAGAGCACGGACTATGAGCAGACGCAGTAAGATAATACGCATGGATAATTGGGATGTTCCTGCCTCTCGGCCACGGCTGAAGGGTGGGAATATCCCTCTTTGTGATTTGTCGCCCCGGACGGTTCTGCATCAACTCGGCTCCCTGGTGTATTTCGCCCAGTTCAAGCGGACCAAGAGCGGGACACCGTTCAGCGAGATAAAGCACTCGGCCGATATAGCCGAGTTGTTTGCCGAGACCGCCTGCAACTTCATTGAGCGCCTTGTCAACAATACGGAAGATTGGTGTATCATCACCACGCCCCGGCGCCGTCATGCAGACGGGTTCCACTTCGCCACGGCGGTATGTGAGAGGATATCGATCAGACTCGGCATTCCGTTCTATGCCGATGCCGTTCAGTGTATCAACCGCAACCGCCTTGACCCTGACTTTCATCTGTTGCGCCCGTTCAATGAGCGGCGGGTGATTGTCTATGATGACATCATCACCACCGGCACCACCTTGACCGCAACACGGGCGTTACTTGATGATCGTGATTTTGTCCTCAACCTCATTGGCATCAATAACCGCTAAAATCCACTCTCCCGGCTATGAATTTGACCCAATCCCCACCACATTCCTACAGAAAAACGGCTTTCTCGGGCTTATATCATCCCTCAAACGGCGTTTTCTGTACGTTTCCTACAATTTATTTTGGGGGCGGGTTAAAGCCAAAAGAGCCTCAATAGCATAAAAGGCACTCAACGTGTAAAGAATTTCCATTTTCTTTTACAAGTAGTGCCCCATCTGTAAAGAAACTTAACACCTCATCATATCATCATCACAATGGCAAAGAAAGATAAACCGCAACACAAAACGCAAGAACGACGACTGACCGAAAAGCAAGAGAAGTTCTGTCAGTTTTACCTTGATACCGACGGCAACGCATCTGAGGCGTATCGTATGGCTTATGACACTTCCAATATGCAGCCTAATTCAGTCTGGAATGCCGCGAGCCTAATGCTTGACAACCCAAAGGTTGCCCAAAGGATAGACGAGATAAGAGCAGAGCGAGCCGCCCGCACTCGTATCGAGCGTGAAAAGGTCGAGCAGGTTCTCATGGACATAGTGACGGCAGACCCGAATGACCTCTACATTGTGGATGCCAAGACTGGCAGAATAAAGATGAAAACGCCGAGCCAGTTGCCCAAGCGAATGCGCAACGCTCTGAAGAAGATTAAGAATAGTAAGGGCGTAGTAGAGTATGAACTGAACGGCCGAGTGGAAGCCGCCCGTCTGTTAGGTTCGTGGAATGGCTGGGACGCTCCCAAAGAGGTAAATGTCAAGAATACGGGCAACGTGCTTGGGGAACTCCGCATAGGTTTCAACGATGATCAAGACTGAATCCTCAAACCTCAATATAACATATATAGTCCCGACAAATAGCAAAATGTAAACTTTTTCCAATAGCGAGATACTGACAAATGTAGCAAAGTGTCAGCGAAACGCCCCAAAACCGCAAAAAACAATGATTCTGAATTACAAGTTATTCAACCCCCTCGGATTTCATCTGCTGAAGCTCATGCAGGACAAGAGTCTCCGTAACATCATCTTGTTTGGAGGTTCATCATCCGGCAAGACATACAGCATGGCTCAGTGTGGACTTATACTGACAATGTGGGAGGGCGCGAATATGCTTGTAATGCGTAAGGTCGGAGCGTCTATCAGAGATACCGTCTATCAGGATTTCAAGACAGCAGCCGACCAACTCGGCATAACAGACCTGTTCAAGTTCAATGACGGCAACAAGATAATAACCTGTATTGAGAACAAGGCGCGTATCGTGTTCAAGGGTGTTGATGATTCCGAGAAAATCAAAGGTTTGTCAAGTTTCAAGCGTATTGTCCTCGATGAGTGGTCTGAGTTCCTGGAGGAAGATTACAAGCAGATACGTTTGCGTCTGCGTGGTATGGAGGGACAGCAGATTATCTTCACATTCAATCCCATCAAAGAAACCCACTGGATAAAGAAGAAAGTTTTTGACAAGCAGAAATGGCACGATGTACCGATGACCGTTGAGTTGGCCGGTCAGGTTCTGCCGGAAGAACTGACCAGAGTCAAATCCATCAAGATGAATGAGCCTCGTGTGATTATGCACAAGAGGACCGGCGAGATGATAGAGCACTCGCCCGATACCATTGTTATTCAGACAACCTACCTCAATAACTTTTGGGTTATCGGCTCCCCCGATGGAACATACGGCTACTATGATGAGCAGTGTATCGCTACGTTTGAGTATGACCGGGAAAATGATCCCGATTATTACAACGTGTACGCTCTTGGCGAATGGGGCGTTATCCGCTCCGGTTCCGAGTTCTTCGGCTCGTTCAATCGTGGCAAGCACTCGGCCGATGTCGCTTACAATCCCGAATTGCCTATTCATCTGAGCATCGACAGTAACGTGATGCCCTATATCTCTGTTCAGTTCTGGCAGGCATACTTTGAGGATACGACCAGCATACGGCAGTTTGATGAGATATGCGCCGAGAGTCCCAACAACTCGGCACGCAAAGCCGCCAAACTCGTTGCCGACAGACTGAGGGAGTTGAACGCATCAAAGGTGTATATCCACGGTGATGCCTCAACAAGAGCAGCCAACACGATAGATGATGAGAAACGTTCATTCCTGGACCTCTTTATTGGAGTGTTGCAGAAAGCGGGATTTGAGATTGTGGATTGTGTCGGCACCAAGAACCCGAGTGTGCCGATGTCGGGCGAGTTTATCAACGCCATATATGATGAGGCTGTGCCTGATATAGAGATATTGATTGGCGAGAATTGCAAAATCTCTATTGAGGACTATATGAGCGTTCAGAAAGATGCCAACGGCGCCATGCAAAAGACCAAGATTAAGAATAAGACCACCGGGCAGACCTATGAGGAACACGGGCACCTCTCCGACTGTAAGAGGTATGTTGTTGTTGACTTGCTACGGGAGCACTTCCTGTCATTCTCCAACCGCCGCAAACGTAACCTCTACGCCAAAGACGGGGCTATCAGGTTCTACAATCCATCTACCGAGTGCAAATATACCGAGAACCTTGTCTATTGTATGCCTAACATCAATGGGAAGTTTGTACTCACATACGGCAAGAAGTGTGGCGAGAGCTGGCACATAACCGATGTGAGATTCATTGAAACAACATCTACCGAGAACATGAAGGCGGCATTGACCGAATGTAACAGCAGCCGTGTGATTCTGGAATGTTCAAAGTCTTACTATCTTATGGCAAGAGACCTCCGGGACAGTCTGGATGGTGATGTGCGTGTCGTGCATGAAAGCACAGACCTGCCCCGACGGATCGCCGCCACTTCCGACTATGTCAGGAATAATATCCTGTTCAACGAGACGGGCATGAATGACAATGTGGAATATGGAGAGTTTATGACAAATCTTCTCGACTACAATAAGGATGCCAATGAGAATATTGAGAGTAGTGCCGTGTTAAGCGGGTTCATTCAAGCCGTGTTAAAGTTGGGTTTGTAGCGCAATATCGTTATAAGTGCTTATTTTATTGCGGTTTAATAGGCAAAATCGGCAACCTTGAAAATTCAGTTTTTTGGCAGTTTGGCTCAACCGAAAACAATGTAACTTATTTTTGCTCCAAAAGAGCGACAATGCAGTTAGTAAAAAAAATAAAAGGTTGGTTCGCCACTGAGAAATCAGCATCAGAGGCTCCGGTTGAGAACAAAAAACCGGAGCTGAACAACTATGATGATGAGGGTTGGCGACTCCATCTCATGAGCGAGATTGCATCTCCTTTTGTCGCTGACCACAATTTCCTCACGCTGTTCCATACGGTGCCGGAGGTGTTCTTCCCGATAGACTTCATCGCCCGACGCATTGCCGGGGCACATTTTGAGATACGGTCGTACAAAGATGACAGTATAATCTATTGCAACGGTCGTTCACAGAAAGCCGACCGCCTCAACGCGATACTGCAAGCCCCGAACAGCATACAGAGATGGCGAGAGATGGTGTATATGCACCATGTCTTCAAACTCGTTACGGGCAACGCCTTTATGCGTGCCGCTATGGCTGACACATTCAAGGATATGCCCAAGTGGAAGTATTGCGACAACTTCTGGTGCATACCGTCAAATTGGATTAAGGTATTGCCGGCGGGTCCAAAGATACCTCTGTTCGGAATAGCGAGACTTGAAGAACTTGTGGGAGGCTATGAGTTGACCCGCTCAGACGAGATTCTGATGAGGATCCCGACGTACCAAATATGGCACGACCGAGACGGAATGCCCCAATACCTCAACTGCACCGGCGTTGATTTCCTCAAATCCGAGAGCCGACTGAAAGCGGCTCATAAAGCCATCAGCAACCTTATTGCCGTGTATGAGGCGCGTAACGTGATTTATGTAAAGCGTGGCGCACTCGGCTTTATCGTAGCAAAGAAAGACGGTGGAGAACTCGGCACTCAGGCGATGAAGCCCGGAGAGAAGAAAGAACTTGTTGAGGAACTGAACGGCAAATACGGGTTCGGTGACAACAAGATGCCCATCGGCGTTACCGATGTTCCCATTGAGTTCATTCGCCTCAACCTTTCAATCTCGGAGTTACAGCCATTTGAGGAAACGCTGCTCGATGCTATCACTATTGCCGGACTGTACGGCATTCCCGATGTGCTTGTACCACGCAAAGACCACTCAACATTCAGCAATCAGGCGGTTGCAGAGAAGAGTGCTTATTGTGGCACAATCATTCCGATGGCTAAGCAGTTCTGCGAGGACTTGACCCTGTTCCTTGGACTTGACAAAGAGGGCTATTACATCGACTGCAATTTCAGTGATGTTGACTGCCTGCAGGTGGGTCTCAAAGAGGGTGAGGAAGTCAAGAAACTCGTTAATGAGCGGTGCAGGGCACAATTCAATGACGGTCTTATAACCTACAACGACTGGCGCGCCCAGGTTCATGAATCCGCTTTGGAGGGAGACCTCTACAACAAAGTCAAGTTCCAAATGACCCCCGAAGAACTTGCCAAGATAGATACAATCATAAAATCAAATAATTCAAAACCCTCAACAGGAGAAGATAACAATGAACGAAACATTGAAAAGAATCCCGTATCAGACCAAAACGGCTGATGTGGATGAGAAGGGTATCGTCACCGTTGCGGTGAACGGTATAGGCATTGAGGATGCACAGCACGACATCTCAATGCCCGGCTCATTTGTGGACACCATCACCCACGATATGGACCGTATGCGTTGGTTCCTCAACCATGACAGTACACAACTCTTGGGTGTGCCTCTGTATGGTGAGGAGAAGTCAGACAACCTCATCGTAACCGGACAGCTCAACCTCTCAAAGCAGATCGGCCGTGATATTCTCGCCGACTACAAACTGTTTGCGGAGGCTGGCAGAACTCTGGAACACTCTATCGGTGTGAAAGCAATCCGGCGTGATAAGGAGGACCGCCGCAAGGTTCTTCAGTGGAAGATGTATGAGTATTCAACCCTCACATGGATGGGCGCCAACCCCAACACCTATCTTGTCGGGCTGAAGAGTGCGACACCCTCGCAGGTTCGTGATGCTGTGGACCTTTTGAAGATGGCATTAAAGCAAAAAGGATATAGCGACGAACGACTTATGAACATCGAACAAGAACTTGATGCCTGTTTCAAGGCACTTGAGGGCAACAACATGGTTGTTTGTCCCCATTGTGGCTATCAGTTCGACTATGACAAAGCCGAACAGACCACATTCCAGCAGATAGTGTTGGGATATGCCAACCAATACACCCGATGGATAGCCGAGGATATAGTATCGGAGCAGATACACGCCTTGGAGCCATCCATCCGGGCAGAGGTGCTTTCCATCATCGACGCGGTGAAATCCACCAAGCAGGAAATTACCGAGAAGAGCGTGGCTGATTTCGCCTCATACGCCCGTTGCCCCCACTGCTGGGGCAAAGTGTATGCCGCCACCAATCTGCTTATGAATCCCGCTCCCGAAATCAAAGAAGAACCCACGCCCGCTGGTGATACATCGCAGAAAGGCACAACGCCCGATACTGTCGAGAAATCCTGCGATGATTTCTTTGAGAACCTCAACAAGTATATCTAACATTTTCAATACTTCATATATATGAGCAAGAAAGTAACAGTAGAAGACCTCGGCCTTAAATTCGACGGCATGCCCGAGGCTCAGGCTGCATTTCTCCGCAAGTGCGCCGAAATGGTCGTCAACGTAGTAAACAAAAGCAACGAGGGTCAGTTGACCGATGAGCAGTTCATGGAAAAGATGAACACCGCTCTCAAACCGTTTGCCGGTATCGACAACGAGTCTATCCAGTCACTCATCAAGGAGAACTCCGAACTCCAGACGCTCACCAAGAGCCTCGGCGAGAAGATCGCCAAGCTGGAAGAGAAAGGAATCAGCACTGATTTCGTTTCCAAGTTCGACGAGTCGTTCAACGAGATGTATGACTCCGAGTCGTTCCAGAAGTTCGCGTTCCAGCACGGAGCCTCCGCAAAGGGCTTTGTTCTCAAAGACATCTCCCTCACTCAGAACTACACCGGCGACAGCCACATCATGCTCACCGGTCAGAGCAACGATGTTGTCACTCAGGCCCGCGACAAGCAGGCTCATATCCGCGACTATGCGGTAGTTCTCACCGGCGATCCCGAACAGACCTCAATCGCCTATCAGGAAATCTACGACGTTGACCGCAACGCCCGCTATGTCTCGGAGAACGGTATGCTCCCCGAGTCTATGGTCAAGATTCGTGAAAAGAGCGCCGAGGTGAAACGTGCCGGTACTCACTTCCGTATCTCCAAGCGTATGCTCAAGAGCCGCGTCTATATCCGCTCGTTCATTCTCAACATGGCTGTTGAGGCTGTCCGCAACAACGAGGACTACGGTCTGCTCTTCGGTGACGGCTCCGGCGACACACTCAAAGGCATCACAACCTACGAGGGTGTTACCCCTGTCGAGACAATCCTCAACGACAACATCGTTAGCATCCCTGCCGGCGGCATCGAGTCTATCGAGGCAGTAGCCAACGGCGTTCTTATCCATCTGGAGAAGCCCTACGACCTCCTCCGCGACGGTTTCAAGATTGTCGTTTCAGGTGCTGTTACAAGCACCGGGCTCAACGGCACATTCGATGTGATCCGCCAGAACGACACAACACTGCTGCTCTTGGGCGCCAAACTCAAAGACGGTGCCACCGACGAGCAGAACAAGGCAGATGCCGCCGCCATGAAAGCCGATGTCCGCAATGGTCTCTACAAGAGCATTGAGGCTCCCAACAGCATGGATGCTCTTCAGGCAGCCGTTGCAGTTATGACCTATGCCCAGTTCCGTCCGACCATCCTCGCACTGAACCCTCTCACCATCACCGCCATCAGTTGCGAGAAGGCAACCGACGGCAACCGCCTCGATGTTGTCCGTGATGTGAACGGCAACCTCCGCGTCGGCAACCTGACCGTTGTTCCCAACACCGACATCCCGATGGGTCACTACTTCCTCGGCGACCTCCGCAACGGTGCCAAGATTGTAGACTACACCGCCATGACCCTTGAATGGGCCGACGATGTGAACTGCAAACTCAAGAATCAGGTGGTTCTCATCTGCCAGGAAGAACTCATCCTGCTCGTTGAATGTCCCTGGGCGTTCTCGTTCGGTAAAATCTCCGACCTCATCGCCGCCCTCGCTAAAGACTAAGCCTATGTCAGCGTATATCTTGAAAGGCGACCCGAAAGAACTTGACAAGGTTATCCGCGAAAACCGTATCCGTGTCAGCCGTGGCGTGATTTCCATCACCCCGGCTGAGCCGGACACGGCTCTCGATGAGGATAGTGTCAAGACTCTTATTGAGGGTCATCGGGTACTCGGTGAAGAGCGTCAACGCTTAATCGCCGGACATAATAGGCTTGCCGAACTTACGGGAATGGTCGTATCACTCGCCGTTGAGGGTGGTCAGACTATCCCCGACGACCTCTCCGCCAGCCTTGCCGAATTTGGGATTATCGTTCCCAAAATCGAAGAAACTGCCGAAAATACGGCAGAAATCAGTGAGAATCTCCCTGAAAGCGTTCCCAATCTCGGCGAAAGTGAGAATATAGAAAATGAAAATCCCGACGCTATGGATCACAAGAATGTCGAGGTAGATGACATGATAGAGGCTGACCTCGATGCAGATGACAAGACCCCTGTTATCAATGACACCAAAGATGTTCCGGCGGCTGATTCTAAGGAAACAGAAACCGCCAAAAAGACCACACGGCGTTCTAAAAAGTCAGAGTAAAAATGCTTATAGACTGTTCTTATTTCACCAACGGACCACGGCACATCTTGAATGCCTCTCTCGGTACAGTCGGCAGACTACCCAACGCAAATGCCACTGAGGTAAACGAGACTATTGAGGCGTATATTTCCGAGTATCAGGAAGAATATCTTGTCGGTATGCTCGGTAAAACGATGGGCAACAAGGTCAACGCATATCTCGTATGTCTTGAAGAGGATGAGAAACCCACACACCATGAGAATATCGACGCTGTGTGTGAGCGTTTGCGTGATTCATTCGCAGACTATGTGTTTTTTCATATCCTCCGGGACACCTCCACACAAAGCACCATCACGGGGCTTGTGAGGCTCAAATGCGCAAACGAGTATGTAGCACCTATCCGCCGTCAGGTGAATGTGTGGAACACGATGGTAGATAAGCACAGCCGATTTGCCGAGTGGTGCCAGTCCACCGACTGCACAATGCCCGGAATAAGTATCAATCCGTACAGCGACATGCTAACCAAAATCAATCAGTTCAATCTATGAGCAAGAGTCCGGAAATAATAGAGATAATCGCAGATGTTGTAAGGGAAACCGCCGTTGATTGCACACTCACTGTCGTAGGACGGAAGGGTGCCTCCGTCGAGATTCCTTGCCCGGATATTCACTATGTTTTCGGCAATGCTCAGTATGTGAAAGACAAGCTCGATGAGTTGAGTAAATCACCGAGAGGGAACGAGATGAAATTCCCGATGATCGCACTGTTCTGCCCGTTCAACGAGCAGCGCAATTCCCCGGAATACTACACCAAGGCGAAAGTCAGGATACTCATAGCCTGTTCATCTGAAAAAGGCTGGAGTAATGAACAGCGTCTTGAAACATCATTCAAGAACATTCTCCGACCGATTTATAACAGGTTTCTCGACGCCCTCAAAGAAGATGTCAGATTTGATTTTGGCTACGATGAGCATATTGCACACGAATACTCTGAAAACTACTCTTATGGCAGATATGGGGCGCACACAGGCACCGGGGAAGAAGTGAGCGAACCCATTGATGCCATTAATATCAGCAATCTTGAATTAAAAGTTAAACTTCCCAACTGTAGACTACAATGAGAAAACTTAGAACGTGCGACTCCGCACAGCTCAACACGGGTGTGTCTAAGTGTCCGCCCGATTTCGAGAACATGAAAGGTGCTATCCTTGTCCCCCCTGGCACCAAGTTGCCCGCCGACCTCACAGCCGACAAGCTGGAGCAGTTGGTTCACGCCAACCGCCCTGACCGTATCTTCGGCATAGTCCGTTTCACTGAGTATGCCAAGAACGGCGGCGAGATTCAGACAGCAGCCAACGGCTACGACGGCGAGGCTCCCACCGGCGTAAGTGCCCGTAAGGACACATTCACCCTCAACAAGTTCTTCCCCGAACTGATGGCGGCTCTTACCAAGACCTACAATCAGCAGTGGGACGCATACTTCTTCGACGACAACAACATGCTGTTCGGCCTCAAAGACGGTACCGACACCCTCGCCGGTTATCCGATGACGGCTGTCTACGGCGACTCCACGCCGTTCAACACCTCATCGGCAAAGGCGACCATGACCGTTACTTTCGCGCACGAGAACGCCAAACGTGCTATCACGGATTTCGATTTCGTGCAGCTCGACTTCAACCCGCAGAAGTGCGTTCTCGGTCTGACATGGGTACGCCTCGAAAAGATCGGTGCCACCGGCAACAACTACAAACTCTTTGAAGATGTAGGCGGCTATGATGTCACCGCAATCTATGGTCCCCTCATCGTTTCCGCCGGCAACACCGTTATCAGCGGCGCCACCTCTGCGGCAACATACGATGAAGCCAACCAGACCCTGACCATCGCCTCAACCTCCGGTGCCGACATCCGCCTCAAGTCGCCCGCTGTTCTCTATGAGAACGACATCAAGGGTATCGAGCAGGTAGCATGATTTTTGAGCGTGTCAACTTCAACGATGAAGAGGTAAAGAAGATGAGCCGGGAAGAATTTGAGTCCCGGCACATCGACCTCTTCTGGCTCGATCGGGATGAGGCGACCCGAAAAAAGATGCTCGGTCAGGTGTACGACCTCATCAATAAACCTGCCAAGCAGAGCAAACAAAAATCTGTCAAGTAATCCACGGGGCGGGGGTGTAATCATCTCCGCCCCTTTCATTTCCAACTATGGGCATAGAGGAAGTAGCAAACATAGTCAAGAAGATAGCCGATGGATTTGAGGAGGCTTGTATCAAATGTCTCGATGATAATTCCGGCATAGTTCTCCGTGCGGTCACTGAGCAGCTTTATAGCGGTCTTGACGGCGAGGGACAACACTTGTCGCCTACCTACGATGATGACCCATTTTTTGAGGAAGAGGGCACATGGTATCATCGAGCCAAAGATTACAAAGCGTGGAAATACAGCATCACGCCTCCCGTGTCCGGCACCATGCTCGGGCTACCGCCACGACCCGATGAAGTTCCTAACCTTTTCATCAATGGTAAATTCTACTCGGAGATAACTGCCCGACGCAAAGGTGATGTTCTCGTTGTAGATCCTGGCAATGGTGATGGTCCCTCCATCGTAGCCAAGTACGGAGATGAGATACTGAATATGGGACCAACCGCCGTAGAGTATTTCAACACAACGTATATGCTTCCGGCAATAGATTCATTTTTCAAAGACTGTGGGTACCGATGAGTTGTGCGTGTGAGAATAAGCGAATGGGTCAGGAATTAGACCGCTTTCGCCGATTAGCAAAAGCGTGGGCCAAGATGGAAGGAGAGACAGCCGTAATCTACAAAAATGATGATGGCACCTATGGGTTCACGTCAATCTCCAGCGAGATTGGGAAACCGATTGTAGAATATGTAACGCCATACTGATGAGCGAAACCAAGATAACCGACCTGGTCCCCCAAGAGACCATCGACAAAATAAAAGAACTGAACACTGAGATTCAGTCCTTGCTCACCACCTATACCAATACGGCAAAGGAATTGGCAAAGGGTGTTGATGTCAATGTGCGTGTAGTCGGTGATATTGACAAGCTGGAGAAACTACTTGTCGAGAAAACCAAAGAGGCTACCGCCGCCACTGAACGGCTCAACACCGCCATAACCGAGCAGGGGCAAGTCATAGCCAACACCACCAACACCATCTCCCGGCAGTTGATGGAGCAAGAGCGTGTGAATAAGACTCAACGTGATGTGTATTCAGAGTATGACCGAGTAAAGAAACTCCTTGAAGAGTATAACGGCACTTATGATGATCACGTTAAACGGCTCGTGTCATTGAACAGCCAACTTGCGAAAAACAGTAAGGAGCAAAAAGACAATGAAAAGGCTCTGAAACAGAATCGTATGAGTATGGCTGAATTTCAAGCGGCACAAGCCAAGCTGATTGAGCAACACCGTTTTCTGACTCAGGAAAAGAGGACCCTCACCCAAATTATGACCGCTGAGGAAAAAGCGATGCAGACAGCCGACTCAAGTTACGTTCAGTTGAGTCAGCAGTTAGAACTTCTGAAGAAAGCCTATAAAGACCTTGGCGCCGAGTCCCGTGATAGTGCTGTTGGCAAAGAGATGGAAGAGGCTATTCAGAACCTCGACGCACACCTCAAAGATGTAGCGGCCGACATGGGCGAATTTCAGCGCAATGTCGGTAACTATGCTATCGCCGGTCAGCAGGGTGTCGTTGCGACTGAGAGCGTAATTGCCGCCATGAATCAGGAGGCGAGAACCACGCAAGACCTCATCGACCAGACTAAGATTCTGGAAGAGGCAAAACTTATGCTCAATAAGGAAGATGCCAACTATCAATCCACCCTCGACTCCCTCAACGTCAAAATTGAGGAGAACAAGCGCAAGTTGTCAGATGTCAGCGATATTATCAATAAAGACGCTACTTCCGTAGCGGAGGCTGAGGCTCAGAACAAGCGTCTGCAAGAGGCTCTGAAACACGTTGACCTCACAAGCGATGGAGCCCAACAGCGCATAAAGGAACTTAATGACAAGATAGCCGCCAATACCAAGTTAATCCGAGAGAATACACCTGCTATCCAAGACCAGACACGGGCTATGGAACAGCAGAAGAAAGCCAACGAGGGATTAGCCGGGAACCTGCTTAATATGATTGGGCTGAACAATCAGTTCGGCTCATCGCTCAAAGGGCTGGAGGGTGCCGGAACTGCTAACGTGCTTGACGGGCTGAATACCAAAGTAAAGGCTTTCGGCAAGACACTGCTCGGATTGCTTGCAAATCCGTGGGTACTCGCATTTCTCGGTATTGTCGGAGTCGTTGCCGGGTTCAAATGGTGGTATGACTATAACAAGGGTATGATTGAGGCATCACGCCTAACCCAAAACTTTACGGGGCTTACCGGCGATGCCGCCGACAAGATTACCACCAACCTGCAAGCCGTGGCGGACCACATGGGCAAGAGTTTTGATGACACCATCGGTGCCGCCAACACCCTTGTTCAGCAATTCGGTATCTCGTGGGAGGAGGCTCTTGCCAAGATAGAAGATGGCATTGAGGCTGGAGCCGATATGAACGGCAGATTTGTTGAGAACATCAACCAGTTTGCCCCGGCTCTCCGTGATGCCGGAGTTTCCGTTGATGAGTTTGTGTCCATACTCGCTGAAACCCGCAACGGCATATTTGATGAGAAAGGCGTTCAGGACATCATTAAGGGCGGTACACGACTCCGCGCCATGACAAAGCAGATTGCTGAATCTCTCGACGCTTGCGGTATCTCATCAAAGAAGATGCAAGAGGATCTCGCCAACGGTAACATCACGATGTTAGATGCCGTTCAGCAAGTATCCGCCAAACTGAAAGAACTCCCGGAAAACTCTCAGGAGGCTGGTCTGCTCATGAAGAACGTGTTTGGCAGAACCGCCGCCGAGGGTGGTACCCTGCTCATTCAGTCGCTTGCAGATGTCAACACCAATCTTGATGAGGCAAAGGAACGAATGGGAGACCTCGGCCGACTCAACCGCGAACAAATGGAGGCTCAGAAAGAACTCAACGAGACTCTTGCCGCCGTGTTCAAGATGAGTGGTACAAGTTTTGAGGAAATGACCATTCAAGCCAAAACCTACATCGTTCAGGGGCTCACAAATATCATCAAAGGGTGTGTCGATATTGTGAATTGGTTTATCCGAATGTATAACAAATCCATTGTTGTTCGTGGAGCTGTGAACAGTATCGTTAATTCATTCAAGACCCTTTGGGAGATTGCCAAGTTCGTACTGAATCAGGTCGTGGACTCATTCAAAGCGATGGGCACCGTAATTGAGGGTGTTGTTACCCTCGACTGGGATAAGGTTAAGCAAGGCTGGAGTGATGGCATGAACGCTCTTAAAGGCAATGTCGAAACAATGGCCAGGAATATAGCCTCCAATACCGCCGAGGCGTTCAACAATACTCTCAACGATGAGTTGCAAGAGGTATCCGTCGACCTCAACGCCAATCTTGAGGGAGTGGGAGCGACGCCCGGCAAACCCAAAGTTCCATATACTCCCACTGCGAAAGAGCCTACCGATAAGGAAAAGGAGAAAGCCGCTAAGGAGGCAGAGAAAGCCGCCAAAGAGGAGTTAAAGCGTATCCACGAGTTGGAGGAGTCCAAGATTGCTGTAATGGCAGAGGGTCATGAAAAAGAACTCGCCATGATCCGTTTGAAATTCAAAAAGAAGATTGATGAAATCAAGGGTAATGGCGAGACCGAGAATGCGCTGAGAGTCCAACTCGCAGAGCAATGTCAGAAAGAGATTGCAGACTGTGAACTCAAGTATCAGACCGAACTTGCTAAAATCAATCTTGAAAACCGCCTTGCCTCCGTTAAGCAAGGCAGTAAAGAGGAACTTGATTTGAAACTTGCCCAGTTGGAGGCGAGCCGTGCTGCTGAACTCAAAGCCGCCGAGAGAACCGGTGCCGATGTTACGCTCATCAATGCCAAGTTCAACAAAGAGCGTCTTGAACTTGAAGAGGAGTATGCCAACAATCTTGCCGATAAGATTACGGAGCGTTACGGCGTAGAAGAAATCACACGCAACGAGGAGTATTCCAAAGCTGTCAACGCCCTCAAAGAACGCTATGCAAAGGAGATGGCTCTTGCCGCCGGTAATGCAGCCAAACAAGAGGAAATCAAGCGTAATCTTGAAAACGATTTATACGCCCTGGAAGTGCAGTATTCTCAAAAGGCTGGTGAGGCTGCTATCAAGATGATAGAGGAAATCCTCAACCTTGAAAACCTATCGGCCGAGGATAGGCTGAAATGGGAACAGGAGTTGACAAAGGCTAAGATTGATTTGGCTAATCAGATAGCCGATGCCAATGCCGAGAGTGTCGATAGGCAGATAGCCGATGATGAAAGACTGAGAGAAAAGCGCAAAGCCAATCTTCAGAACTGGCTCCAAGTAGCCTCCGACGCAATCGGCAACATCAGCGAACTTGTAAACACTCTCTTTGATGGTCAGATTGAAAAATTAGAGGAGGAGCAAGAGGCTAATACGGAAGCCGGAGAGAAAGAACAGGAGAGAATCACCGAACTTGTCAATAAAAAGGTTATCACTCAGGAAGAGGGCGAGGCTCGTAAGAGAGCGGCCGAGGCTCAGACTGCCAAAAAGAATGAGGAGTTGGAGAAGAAAAAAGCCGCTCTTCAGCATAAGCAGGCTGTGTTCCAGAAAGCGACCGACCTTGCACAAGCCGGAATCTCTACCGCTCTTGCTATCACCAACGCTCTTACTACCTCACCGTTCCCCCTCGGTCTTGCTATGGCTGCTATCGCCGGTGCGATGGGTGCCGTTCAGATTGCAACCATTTTGGCAACTCCAATACCTAAGTACGCCAAAGGTACGGACTACCACCGAGGCGGACCGGCTATCGTTGGTGATGGTGGTCGTTCTGAGGTCGTGTTGTTCAACGGAGGCGCATGGTTGACCCCCGACAAACCTACTCTTGTCGATATGCCCGAGGGCGCCGTTGTCATTCCGAGCGTAACTGACTATGATGATAATCCGGCAGGGATATTGATGTTGCCCATAGGCTCTGACAAGACCCCGATGCACCGTGGCTATGATGATTCCGCAATACGTAGAGGCGTGTCGGAACTCATATACTTGCTGAGGTATCAGACCAGACAGCAGCACAGCGATTCCTACCTTGCAAACTACGAATTATTTAAGACCCGAATATGATTGAGAAACTTGAACAACTGACCATCGGCCAGTTTGTAGATCTCGTTTGTGGCGATACAAGTGTGTTGACCTCCAAACGTGAAATAGTAAATGAGGCTGTGCTTGTGATAGCGATGCGCAACATTGTGTTTGAGTACAAGGAGATTGTTGATAACGCCGGAGTCAAGGGCTATCTCTCCAGCGTGGAAGAACTCGTAAAAGCCAAGATTTCCGTTGTTGTATTTCAGATGTGTCTTAATCTCGTGGCTCTGAGTGAACATGACCGCGCCCGTGAGGTTTTAATAGAATATGGGATTAACGCCAATTCTATGAATGACCAAAGGGTTACAGCTGAGATAAAATCGCGTCTTGAACGAGCAAAAAGCACTATTGCGAAAATCGAAAATGAGAACAAGAAAGACACGTCCGAGTCAATCAATATCCGTCGGGAGTTCGATGCACAGACTGCCGCGTTGATGGCTCATTTCAAGTTCCAGATTGACACCTCCACGATGAAAGCCACTGTATATGCACACCTTGTTGACCGGCACAACAAAGAGATTAAGGCTCAACTCGCCGCCTTGAAGAAAAAGTAAAAGCCGACCCCTGTAACCAAAAGAGAGTTTGTCAATCCTGGCAGACTCTCTTTTTTCGGTCTTGACCGCACTAATCCACGGTTCGTTAGTAACCCTTTGCAAAATCGCAATGAGTTATGACGAAACGAAAGCAAAATTTTAAGCGCCGTCCTTCAAGACTTGACCGCATAGAAAGAAAGTGTGACAGAATACTGTCCGAGTTGTTGATAATCCGCCAGCATCTCAACCGCCGGCCCGACATGGATACAGCCATTGAACGGCTCCATCGTGCCGCCCGGAATATGAGAGACCGGTGCGAGCATGAGCGTGATTTCACTCGAAGAATGTTCAACTCCAAATCCACGGAGTAATGAACATCGAAGAGCTTGTTGTAAAACACGCCGGATGGATTCGGAATAAAGCACGTAGATTCTATTCCGACGAGTACGATGCCGATGATCTTGCGAGCGAGACCATCTACAAATGTCTGAGCCAAGCCCGGAGATTTGATAGTGAGAGGAGTTTCAAGCCGTGGGCTCTTACCATCATGGAGAACACTTTTAAGACACAATACAACCGCCGTAAGTGTGTTTTGTTCACCGACTATGATGACTATGACCCATATATCGGAAATGAGTATGCAGACCAACGAGCCTCGATCAACCGCATATTGTCGATAGTCCGTGATTGCGGGCGTAAATCACGTTGTATAGAGTGTGTTCTACTCTACGCCAAAGGGTATAGTTACGATGAGATAGCAGAGATAGTCGGCATCCCTGTCGGGACTGTAAAAAGCCGAGTCGCGGCAGGTCGTAAGATGCTCCGTGAGGCTTTTGATTAGGCTCAAATGTCAGTAAATGTTAAGGTGGTAAAATGGTGAAAATCAGACGTTAAATGGTGGTCATTCTGTTTGTGTCTATCGTAAAAAATGGCTAACTTTACATCAGAAAATAAAACAAGAACCACAACAAAAAAGTCAAACCAATAAACCCCTTAATTATGGAAAAGAAAAATAATTTCCGCGTGAGAGTGATGAAGTATGCATGGCAACTCTGGAAAGCCACCGGTCAGGCGTGGCGCATCTGCATGATAAAAGCGTGGCAGCTCTACCGCCTCGCGAAAGCGATGAGAGAGGGCGTGGTTGCCTTCTACTACCAAAAAGCCGACGGCTCCATCCGCAAAGCACTCGGCACCCTCAAAAATGTGCCCGTCGGTGCCACTCTCGGAGGCAAGCGAGTAACTAAGCCCTCCTACAAGACTATGGCTTACTTCGACACCGAGAAGAACGCCTTCCGCTGTTTCAAAGTTGAGAACCTTATCTGCGCTATCTGATGGAACTACAACCAACCAAAGCCTATCATATTTCCGCTGGGGGAGAGATAAAAGAAATCTCCCCCAGGAACGGAAAAGAATTTGAGCTTGAAGAGGCTCAGGCTCACGTCGAGGGTTATATTGAGGTCGTACAACTCAATAAAGACCAGATTATGATTGTCAATGAAGAGGGCAAATATGACAAAGAATATAATGCCATAGCCACCGGAATTGCAGATCTCCACAACGCTTTATGGAGTGGTGATTATATCTGTGGCAATGTGGTTGTTTGTCCCTCTCGGATGCTCACCTAACAAAAGTCGCTTTCAGGGCAACTTCGGGCGCATAATCCACAAACTCAAAAGGTTAAGGTGGGTTATGCGCTTTTGTGATATTTCAGTATTTCAGCCGTTTGGCTCATTCGGGAGCATTTTCATTTACCTTTGCTTTTGCCACAAAAGGCAATAGGTAAAATGCTCACAAAATTTATACTACATATAGGCGAGACTGAATACGAGCTTCAGGATGATGATCTCCGTAATTGGGATGAAATCCGATGCTCGTACAAGCGTGCAAGCTATGATGGTGTTGTGCGTTCTTTTACCTCGCAATTTGAATTTGTCAACCGGGCAAAGGAGTTGCTCTTGGAAATATATCTCAAGGACCGCTTCAACGCCCAGGCATATATCTCCGTTCTCACATCTTCCGACCGCTGGATATATGAAGAGCGGTTCAGATGTCCGCTTGATTTCTCCACTGTATCGTGGGAGGCGTACACGCTGAAGATTAATAGCGTCGATAATAGTCTGGCCGCTCTTATAAAAGCCAACAAAAGCACAAAATATGAATTTGCGATAGGCAGTGAACTGTTTCGAGATGCAATGTTCAATTTTGACCGTATGCCGATGAAAGAGTCCCTTACCTATGAGTTCACACAAGGTACCCAATACGACAACTGCGCTGATATACTTGTAAGATTCGATAAAGACCAACTCCCGTGGGTGGGTAATGTCGGTAGCGAGATAACCATAAATGGAACATTGGATTGGCGAGATGACCAGGAAACAGAACCATCAAGTTATCTATTCAATGTTATAAAAGATGTTGAGGTTGAGATGGAGTATGAGCTTGAATGGCGCACTGATACCGGATATGGATATGGTACTAATCTTGGCATCAGAATCAGGCGTAACGGTGCACTCGTTGATGTGACTTATGGCGCGAATGACGGTAACGGTGGTTATTTCGCCTTTCCTTCCAGACAGACGCTCTACAATCAAGGGACTTATTCTAATCCCGGAGCACTGCCAGACGTTAATTCTTTGGACCATAAAGAGGGGTCATATGCTATTATCAGCGGTCTTGTTTGGGTCGTTCAGTACAATGGTCGAGGTTATATTTGGAAAGGGACCGGTAAAACCCCGACTGAATATTTTGTTAACCGTCGATCAGGAAGAGTCCCCTTAAAATTGCAGGCGGGCGATACTGTTTTCATGGATAGCTCATTCAGCACTTTCGGAGGCAATTTTCAGTTTGTAACTATCCGCTTTATCAAAAGCAAATTCACATTTAAGTGGATGGGCGTTGGTAATAGTGTCAATATTGAGGTTTTCAAGCCTAAGAAGATAGCGACACAACTTCTACGGAAAATTGCCGCCGATCATGTAAATGTTGATGTATTCATCAGTGAGCATGACCCACGTATTGCAAACACATATTTGCTGGCGGCCGAGAGCGCCCGTGGTATTCTTGGAGCAAAATTCTATTCTTCGTTCAATGAGTTTTGCGACTGGATGGCTACCGTATTCGGGTATGTCTATTATATCGGGAACCCTCAACCCTCCAAGTACAAATATATCAGAACTTGCGGTGAATACGAGGGCTCTCCGTGGAATTATGTTGATGAAACGTATGTAGGATCCGTCAATACCAATAACATTGTCTATATCCCTCAACACGCAAGATTCCTCTACCACGATACAACCAATGGGAAACTTTATGTAAGATGGCCCGGCTGGACCGACTACAATCACCCCGGACACGGACACCCCCGAACAGATACACTCTATCGCATACTCGAATTGAGCAGTACCGATTTATACTACTTTGATGAGTATGCCGGGAGCAGTCTATATCCGAAAGTGTATGACCATTCCGAAGATTACATTGGCAACGACGGTCAGACGGTTTACTTTGTTCATCGCTCTGAGGTTCTTGACCCAAGCGCGAATGTGCGTGTGTTCCCTTACTGTCGAGGTCTCAAGTACAGCGTTGATACGAGTGTCATTTACTCTACGATAACAGCCGGATATGACAAGAAAGACTATGACAACATCAATGGTCGTGATGAGTTCAATTTCAACAACACCTACACAACGGGGTGCACTGTCAGCGACAAGACACTATCTCTTTTGAGCAAGTACCGTGCGGACTGCTACGGGATTGAATTTGCAGTGCAGAAAAGAGGTGAGGACACCACCGATACCACGAGTGATAAAGATGTGTTCTTTGTTCTCTGCTCATTTGTTGACGGTGATTTAACCGCTGACCGCAGTCTGGAAATCCAGAACTCCCTAACGGGTGCCGTGTTCAACGGGGCATTTTCTCCTATGGCGTGTATACGTGCCAATGCCGGATATATCGGCTTGCAGGCTGACGAGATGACTCTGCGTTTTGCATCATCGACTGGCAATAGCTCCATCGTGATAAGCGGTGAGGCTATGTCTGGGGACATCACTCTTGATACTCCGCTTGCCACTTGCGGCACCATTGAGTTCACGACCGATGAGATTGATGATATAGCCGATGTGAACGAATTGATTGAGGTTGAAGATGACGGCGTAATCTATCGTGGATTTCTCAAGGAAGTTGACATCAAGTATGCCAAGACGGAAGCCGCCAAATACAAACTAATCGTAAAGGAGATAGAATTATGATAGTAAGCCCTTTTACGCCACTATTTTTCATCAACCGCAAGGCTGATGGGATAGACAGCGAATATATACAGACATTTGCCACAACGGACCAGATACTCTTGCAGCTCATAGGTGGGCGTAACGCTACCGTTGTCGCTCAGGTTATCAGTGAGCCTGACGGAGCAGTCCTGTATCAGATTCAGTTCAATCGGTGGGATATAAACGACACTGTTACTCTGAGATTCACAACAATCTCATTGTCGCCCGGCTATTATTCTGTCAGCATAATGGGTATCGGCCGGAGCGAGGTTTTCCGAGTAACCGATGATCCTCTGATATTGGATAAGACCACACTCATTCAGTATTCTATGAAGAATAACCGCCAGCGTCAGGACGCTGTGTTCTTCATCGACGGTATGCAGTATTTCTTTGATTTCCGAGTGCCCGGCGGGTTCAAGGATAGCAATTGGACTTTCGGAGTTGAGAGTGAGCAGTTTGTTACGCCCTATGCCGATATATCACAATTATTCGGGCTGGAATCCACTCAAAAGAGGTTCACACTTGGCGGGAGCATGGGCGTTCCTGTATGGTTTGGCGAAATGCTAAACCGAATACTCATCTGCTCCCATGTCTATTTCGATGGTGTCAAGTACAGCAGAAAAGAGGCGAATGTCCCGGAGCTGACCGTGCAGTTGGAGGGCGTGAACAGTTTTGTGTTCAATCAGACGCTCCAGCAGTCCACCAACCTTGACCCCGTGATAGAACAGCGGAATCAGGCAATTATCCGCCGTGTTGATTCCGACAATTACAGAACTACATCTTCAACAGTTAATCGATTAATAAATTAAGTATGGCAATCACCCAAGACGAACTCCAGAGCATCATTAGTGCTGTACTTTCGTCGATCCGTACAAATTCCAAAACAATCGACCAACTCACGCCGGTAACGTCGTTGAGCGAGACCGATTGCTTTGAAATCAACGGGGGCAAGAAAGTAACCTACAAGGTGCTAAGGGATTTGATTGCGTCTTTGTCCTCATCGGACCAGGACTCTCTCAGAACCCTCATCAACAAGTGTGAGCTGAAATCGGCAAGTATAACGACGGCCGAGAGTACCGCAACACTCTCTATCTCGTCGGTTGGCAAGACCATTACGACATCGATCCCGATTGCAACGACAAGCAAAGCGGGGCTGATGACTGCCGCCGACAAACTGAAATTGCAGAGTGCCTATGATACTGCCCAGACCGCAAAGGACACGGCAAACACAGCCAAGTCAAAAGCGGAGGCGGCCCAATCAGGCATAAACACCCTATCCAATAAGATAGGGGTATCTAACGGCATTGCGCCTCTTGACGCAAATGCCAAGGTACCTGCTGCCAATCTCCCCGGCTTTGTAGATGATGTGATTGAGTTTAACGCTATGGTAAGTGGTGTTACTACTCAGTTGGCTTCATCTATCCACAAGTCCACCGATGCAGGGTGTATGGTTGTGTATGATACCGACCGCAACACATTCCTGCTTGCAGTAGCCAAAACCGCAATCTCGGCTGACCATGTAGCCGAATGGGAAACCATAAAGCGCCCCATCAAGGCGGCAAACATACCGTCGCCCGCCATAGTAAACGGGGCTATTACATCAATCAATGTAGGCGAATATTGGACCATCGACAATGATAGAGCCACGCTGATTTCCGGTATGTTCACATACTACAACAACTGGTCAGATGCTGACTCTTTCGGTGTGGGAAGTATCTCCGGTCGTATCCCCGAGGGTGGTAAGGTGTATATCTGCACCTCTGACAACAAGACCTTCCGTTGGTCAGGTTCCGAACTCGTGGCCATTGGTTCAGACCTCGCGCTCGGTCATACCGCCAACACTGCTTTCCCCGGCGATGAGGGTGCCCAGCTTCAGGAGGATTTATCCAACACACGCGATGAGGTTAATGCCGTTTATCAGCGTGTCAACGATGTGTCAATCCTCCCATTCGATGGGTTCTATGAGGACAGCCCCGACCAGAGCGCTGGTGTATGGTTCCGCCGTTATCCTTCCGATGAGGGAGGACAAGACTGTATGTGGTCCAAAGAATATCCTAATGGGTACAGCAGTCTTGACTACAACACCTCATTCCACGGGTTCCTTACTATCCGACATGACAAGATTTTCCGGCTTGGGAACGACCTCTACCGCTATGATGGCGAAAATCTCGTTAAGGTCGGTGGAGCGTCGGTAGGTAATGTTTATAACCTCACCGCCGAACTCCCGACACCTGACCCGGAGAGGATATTCTATACCCTCAACGATACGACCGACAAATATTATGCCCCTGCCGCCGTGTTAGCCCAGAACAAGGCTAAACTCGGCATGGATATTACTTTCGCCATAGCCAAAGGCTCTTGGAAAAGTTACAAATATGTCGGTCTGACACTTGACCCCAACGAGATTCTTAACAAGGATAATTGGCTCGATCTTGCCGGAATGTCCGCCGGTTCCGAGCCGTTTGTCAACATCAATGCCATTTGTGATGATAAGGATTACACCCTCTCTCTTGCTATTCAGGCACTGCTTGACCTCAAAGAGTCAACAGGCATAGACTATCGTAAGGAAGGTATGGTCATAACCTATCGTCGTTCTTCCAATCCCTTTGTTTGGGAAACCAAGCAATATCAAGGTGCGCTGTCTGACCTCACCGCAACGAATGAGGAGCAATGGCACGATTTCGGAAACGGCGGAGGCGGCAAGGTCGAGACAAAAGATGAGCCGGAGAAAGACGGCAAAGACGCTTTATCCACCGGCGGTGCCTACGAGATGCAACAGAATCAGTTTGCCGGACTTGAAATTGTACCCGACCCGACGAATTATGTTATCCAGGGCGTGAGCAAGGCTGGCAACGCCATTGGTGACAGTATCTCGATTCCTAAGAGCAACGGTGCCGGAACTGCCGCTGGTAGCACTCTTACAATCTATTGCGACCAGGCAGTGTGGGGCGCATTCGGTAGCGAGGTATCTCTTATGGTTGCTATCAAGAGTGTCAGCTACGACGGAGAAGATGAGGTTCTCGGTACGATTAGAACAGTGAGCATCATTGACCCCGTGACCGGAATAGAACTCTGGAGTGAGGTTAAGAACGAAAGCTCATCAACGAGCGCATCCGACACCAAGTTCAAATTCGACTTTACCGACTTCATAACATCGGCATCGAGCAGAGATTTCATCATTCAGGCTATCGATGCTGACGGCAACCGTCGTACTCGTACAATCACTGTTACCGCCGTCGATGTGACGTGTACCTGCATTCAGACTCTCAATTACTCCAACTCTACCGCCCTGGAGGTAGGCGGCCGAGAGAAGAGTCTGCCGATGTATAAGTTTGAGAACAATGTCAGCACCAAGCATGGTATCCTCGTTACTACCGAGATGTTCTACAATGGTCAGTGGCGTGTTCTCGGGACCGCAACCGTTACCGATTCTTACAGCCACAATATTTCAATCAACCCCACCAATGTATTTGGCGGCGGTGAGCAACTTGGGCACGGCTCATATCCCATACGCATCAAGGGTAAGGATATAGCCTCCGGCGTTGTCGGCAACACCGTTTATACGGCTGTGATGTGTGTAGATTCTGCCAACACCACTCCGATTGTATCTCTCCGCTACGATGACCGTTCCAACGGTAAGGTTCGCCTGTATGACAGCATCTCTGTTGATGTGGCTGCTTACACTCCCGGTAAGACCAGAACCGCCGTTGAGGTTATCATCGACGGGCACATTGCAACGAGTGTGAACTGCGAGACGGGGCAGACTCTCAACGTGAGCAAGCAGATACAAGGCTATGCCTCTGACGGCTCAAAGAGTTTTGATGTCTATGCCCGGAGCGGTGCAAGCAAGAGTGAGACCATCACGCTCACTGTCGAGGGGTCTGCCATAGACGCTGAGGTTAAAGAGGGTGCTTTATTCTCTTACGATTTTTCGACCAGGAGTAACACCGAGACCGACCACACAATCTCCGACAACGGATATGAGATGGCGGTGAACGGATGTAACTTCAACTCCAATGGTTTTGTCAACGTGCTTGGCGAGACCGTCCTCCGTATTGCCGAAAATGTAACCGCCGAGATTCCTTATGCTCCCTTTGCATCTTCCGCTCTTGAGACTGCCGGCGCCGCTATTCAGTTGGCGTTCTCAACCAAGAGCATCAAGGACAAAGACGCTCTTCTCTGCGAGTGTTATGACCCCACGGCAGGTGTCGGCTTGCGTATCCGTGGCAATGAGGTTGTGCTTTCGGTCCTCAACGGCACCCCAAAACAGCAGCGTGTCGGGTTCAAATGCGGTGAGAAGATAACCGTTGCGGTCGTTGTGGAGCCCGGTAGCAAATATGTGTCCTACAAAGGTACCAACTACTCCTTTGTCAAACTCTATGTGAATGGCGAGGAGTGTGCGGCTATCGGATATCAGCCCGGCACAAGCGCACTCCGTCAGAATAAGACCATCACATTCAACTCTGCCAATGGCGATTTCAACCTCAACTACTTTATGGCTTATTCAAGCTACATGGAGTGGTTGCAGGCTTTCCGCAACTACCTCTGCAAGTTGAGCGATGTTTCTGCGATGATCGCCGAGTATGACAAAGAGAACGTGCTTGATACCACGGGCAAGCCCTCTATGTCGCTGATGGCGGCAAAGGGGATTCCGTATTATGTCATTGTAGCGGACCAGACCACATTCAATAACTACGACTATGCTCTGAACGGCGGTACTAATACCGGCGACCAATTCGCCTGCACTCTGTACTATTTCAATCCTGAACACCCGGAGGTGAATTTCAAAGCCGTTAATGTGCTTTGGCGCCGTCAGGGTACAACCTCCGCTCAGCGACCCATCAAGAACGACCGTTTCAATTTCAACAAGAAGAACAAGACCACCGGACTCAAGGCGACTGTCACCCTGCTCAATCCCGATGACAGTACCGAACTCGGGCGCAACGCTATCAAAGCAGCGGCCGACCGCAAAGTGTTCTGTTCTGAGACCGGCAACTTCATTGATGTGGTGACTGTCAAGGTCGATTACTCTGACAGTTCCAATGCCAATGACTGTGGAGTGTGCGACCTCATGAACGCCACATTCCGCTCCCTCGGCTCTACCTACATGACCCCTGCCCAACGAGCCTTTGACGGGCGGCAGATTCTTTCCACTGGCGATGTGATTACCGGCAGACAGATGGACCACTCCACCAAAAACCACCCTGTTGCCTGTTTCCGTGCCACTACCGACACTCTTCAGGATGCGTGGTTCCATGCCAAAGGCAATTGGAAAGAGGATAAGGGAGAACAGACAGCACTCGGCTTTAAGGACACTCCCGGCTATAACCTCGGCTGTCTCAACTATGGCGATTTCGTTGAGTATTTCGGCACCCCCGGCGAGACTCTTGCACAGACTGAGGCACGATTCAAAGCAGACCCCGAAACCAATACGGAAGATGCCCGCAAGAACGTGTACCTCATCTCTCAGTATTGTGGCAGAGATTATGCGATCTACCGCTATAAGAATGGGGCGTGGACTCGCTCAACGGGTTCAATGAAACAAGTGAACGGCAAATGGCAGGTTACGGGTGATGTTCTCAACCCCGTGTCCGGCTATGAGTTGTTGCAGTATGCCGGAATGGATTGGTGGCAGGGTGTTGGCAGTGTTGAGGATATGATGGCACCGACTACGCAGAAATCCTCTTGGGTCAACAAACTCGGACTCGCCGCCACAACCTATCCGGCATGGACTTACTACTTTGAGTGTATGATTGACGATGATCAACTCCAAGAGGATTTGGCACTCGGCAAAAAGGTTCCCTACGACCTGTTCAATATGCTTAGGTTCTTTGACTCTTGCGACTACTCCAAAGTCAGCGGCTGGGAGAAGATATGGAAAGAGAACGCCTATCGCTATATGTCGCTGGAGTCCGCTATGGCTTACACTGCTTTCACCGACTATTTGGCTGCTGTGGACCAAAGAGCCAAGAATATGCAGCCAATGTTCTTCCTTGAAGATGGATGCTCGGTAGAGAATGGTGTGTACTCCGGCTACAAGAATATGGAGCCGACAAGAATGTATCTCAACAAGGTCTATGACTGCGACACCTGTAACGGAGCCGACAACGACGGCGGCCGAGACATTGACGCTGAGGTGGACCCCAACAAGATGACCGATGAGGCAAGTGGATACACAAACCCATACATGGGCTATGGCTCCGTTCTGTTCAACAACCTCGACCGTCAGCAGGAATGTTGGAATAGCAACGACCTCGGCGTTACTACAATCTCCCTCAAGAGTGTTGTAAACCGTATGCGTAACCAGACTGCAGAGATCGACGGCAAGACAATGGTTCCGTTCTCGCCGGACGGTGCCCTGTATTTCTTTGTGCAGAGCAAACTCATGTTCTGGCCCAAAGTTATATCATCGTATGATGGAGAGCGCAAATATATCGACAACACGAGCATTGCCAATCAACCGTACTTCTATGCACTCCACGGACTCGGCTTAACATCGTTACCCCGATTCATTGAGGCTCGTTGGGCAATCCGTGACGGCTACTATCAGACGGGTGATTTCTTCACCAATCCTCTCAGCGGTCGTGTGTCGGCGATTTCGCCCAACTCCAAAATCTATATCACTGCCGCCGCCACCGGCTACTTTGGTATCGGTAATGATGCGAGCGGTCAGTTATCGGAGGTGGTATTCCTTGAGGCTGGTCAGAGCCACGCCTTTACGACCTTTGCCCACGATGCCGGAGCATTGCTCTACATCTACCAGCCCGGGCGTATGAGCCGAATAGACCTTTCCGAAATGTCGCTGGCATTCCATTTCGATGACTTGAGTAAGCTCGAACTTGCCGAAGAAATTATCCTCGGCGGCAATAAGCACTCTGCCAATACGCCCCTCAACGGATTTAACGCACTCGGCTCAATCGTGCTTGGTGAATTGCCGTTCCTCCGCAACATAGACATCAGTCTGACCACCGCCACAAGCGTTGACGCAAGCGGATGCCCCCGTGTTGAAAGTATCATCGCAAACGACACCAACCTCACCACCTGCAACCTCGCTCAGACCTCGCCAATCGAGACTCTGACCCTCCCTGGCACAATGACATCTCTTGAACTTGTCAACCTGCCTAACTTGTCATTCCCCGGCGGCTTGACGCTGGCGAGTGTGGCAAACATCAACCGCCTTTGGGTTGAGGGTAGTAAGTTTATCGACACCGAGAAACTTCTGCTTGATATTGCAAAGGCTGGAGCCATCAGAGAGGTGAGAATACCCGATGTGAACGTAACGGCATCCGTTACCGTTCTGCGTATGCTCCGTGATTCCGGCGCCATCGGTCTTGACAGTTCCGGCAGTGCATACGAGGAGAGCAATCAGTGTTCAGGTGTAATCGGCCGATGGATTCTGACCGAACTCATCAAAGACAACACCGTTGACGGGCTTGCCGGGCTCACCGAGCTTAACCGATATTTCCCCGAACTCGATGTTATCAACTCGCAGTATTCTCATATCTGTTTCTCGGACTTTGAGAACGATACCGCGAACATCACCAACGTAGATGACAGCACGGGTTACAAATTCGGAACCCCTTACACCGTCCCCGGCCACTGGGCGAAAGTCGAAGAGTTGAGCCACGCTTTCAAAGCCACGTTCAACTCACGTGACGGTAAGATGTATCTTCGTCAAATCAGCGATGCCGACTATGGCAAGATGAGAGACGGCTCCGATTATGACCCTGCCGATCTTGCGGGCGAGGGCTTTGACATCATGAAGCTCATACACCCTCATTGGCGTAAAGGTGTCAACGACTTCAAGAACCAGGAGAAACACACGTTTATCAGTTCTTGTGTCAATGAACCCATCTCGACCGCAACAAGAATTAACCGCAAGAAACTCGGTGACATTCTCGTTAAGGCGTTGTCTGCAATCTTCACTGATAACGTGTTCGCCGGCAGTGACTACGAGATTACTGACAACCCCAACATGAATGTTTACGAACTCAATGTTGAGGGTATGAGACAAGTCCGCTGGCCCGGTGTGAATAATGCTCTCATCGGGGCTGTGTTCCTTGATTCGGAGGGTAAGGTCATAAGCAAGTACAACATGAGCGTAGGTGCGGCACTGTTTGACTTTGTGAATGGCGAGTACATCTATACGGATGTTCCCAACGGAGCTGTTAAATTCGTGTTCACCGCTCCTGTCGGATTTGATGATCAGGAGGCAATTGCCGTTGATAGTTCTGCCGTTGAGGCGATAGAACCCGATTGGGTTTATGTCGGCGGCTCTCTTGATAACTCTGCTATCCGTGAACTCGTAGGCGTATATGGTATGTCTCTTGACTCGCTTATGCGCGCCCGTTCTATCAGTGGAGCAGTGACCAAGCGTGGCGAGAATAACAACACCATTAATCCCGATTGGCAGTATGACAGTGATGGTAATCTTACCAACGCCACTGTTCCGACATCGACCATGACGGGTTCTGCCGCCAATCTCATCAATCTGTGTCGTATGCGTGGCCCCGGCTTTTATAGCATCGACTACGAGATGAGAATTGACATTGATAACCTTGTAATGGGTATCATCGGTGATCGTGATGTTCAGGCAGTGTGCGGCTATGGTTGTAGCTCTGGTTATACCACCGGTGCCAACGGCATGAACGCCTATGGTAACGTAACCCGACGCTGGAATGGCGGCAACACCGGAAATATCATCTTCGGCATTCAGAACTATGTCGGTTGTAATTCAGAATGGCAAGACAACGTGGCGGTCAACGTCACAAGTTTTGTTGAAATGCGCCGGCAGAAATATTCCGAGGCATCGACATTCCCGATTGACGCCAAGTGGCACATCCATAATCCTCTTACAAAAAAAGAGCGTGTTGTGCAGGGTATCACCGACGCTAACGGAGTATGCGTCGCCCGTGTAAAACACGGCCGCTACTGCGACATGATAGCCTCACGTTGTACCACTGACACGAGCAAGTACAATCAGAACTATTCAGGCGGTCATTGGTATTCAGCAGGGCGCAGCCGTGTCCCTCTGCGGTCGGGCAGCGTCGCGGGTGCGGTGGGCGGTTTGGCGTTCTCGAGTGCGTATCACGCCGGGGCGCTCTCGAATACGAGCTGCGGCGTGCGGCTGGCCTTCAGGGGCGAGTGCGTGTTCGTGGACGATGCCGCGTAAAGCGTAGAACGCAAAGCGCGTTTTGCGAAAAACGACAGAGGGAGAGCCGACCCAAAGGGAGGCTGCTCCCTCTCTCTTTATCCCGCCTTTGGCGGGTCGAACTATTTGAAATTTTAACATTTCAGCGAATTTTTGTAACTTTGCACCCAAAAGGTAGACAATCCTAATGCCGTGTCCCTCTGCGGTCGAGCAACAACGCGAGTGCGAATGGCGGTTTGGCGTACTCGAATGCGAATAACGCCGGGACGAACTCGAATACGAACTACGGCGTGCGGCTGACATTAAGGACTATGATTGGGGCGGACATTCCGCCCTTATTATATAATCGCCACACTGCATCTCCCACGGGCTGGGATAACGTAAGAGACGAGGGATTGGAGCCTCGGCAACCCTCGCGCAAGCAGAAAGCCGGAACATAACGAAGAGCCCTGAAGGCTGATTATGGAAATTAGTTATCCAATTGACAATCTTATCCCGGAGATTGTCAGCGACTCCAATATGTATAGCGGTTACGATTATGTAATCAGCCATTTGGAGAGCAAAGAACAGCGGGAAAAATATGCTCCCGACAAGGAGCCGCAACAGGAGTATGAATTTGCTACTCCCGAAGAGTATTCCGCGTATCTTGAAAAACAAAGACACGCGGCTCAAGTGCGTGAGGCTATCATCGGCACTCTCAAAAAGCAGATTTCAGAGGGTACTTTTAGGATCACGATGAAAGATGTTAAAACTATCCGTGTCAAAGACGGCCCAAAAGAGCGGGAATGTCAGGCACCGAGAGTCCCAAAACGTGTGGGGTGCCATTGCATAATGGTTATTGTTGAGAAATACACCTATCCGAGTCTAATCCATAATACGGGAGCCTCAATCAAGGGGCGTGGTATGCACTGGATGCACCACATCATAGAAGATGATATTAGAACGGTTCCCGACAAGTTCAAATTCTATTACCAGAATGACATATCTCACTACTACGATAGCATACCCCAGGAGGAAATGAAATGTGTTATCCGGCAATACATCTGCGACCAGATTCTATTGCCGATGCTTGATTGTTTCATTACTTTGCTTGGCCCCGGCAATGGTATCTCAAAGGGATTGCGTTCCTCTCAGACTTTCGGTAATCTATATATCTCGCCCGTTCATCACAAGATGCTTGAGTACGTTGAGAGATATTTCCTTTGCCATGCTGACGGGACTGTTGAGGTGAGGTATCTCTATTACAATTATTGCGATGATACTGCGTGGGCAGGGAATGATAAAAAACAGTTATGGAGGCTAAGGGATGTGTACGTTGAGGAGATGGCAAAGCTCGGCTTGTCAGTAAAGCCAAATGAGGCTGTGAGACCTATCACAGTCGGCTTTGATATGGTCGGCTATATCCACTACCTCACGCACTCATTGTTACGCAAGAGAACGAAACAGAATGCCGCCCGAAAATTAGCAAAGGTCAAGTCAAGAAAGCGGACCCAAGAGATTATCGGGGCATTTAAGGGTATGGCTTGCCATGCCGACTGCAAACATCTTTATTTCAAATTAACACATCATCGTATGCAAAAATTTTCAGAAATGGGAATATCTTACACCCCTGCCGACGGCAAGAAGAGATTTCCCGGTAAAGTGTGGCGTCTGAGTGCGCTACAAAACAAGACTCTTGAGGTCCACGACTATGAAAGCAATTTGACAACCTCCCACGGAGATGACCGCTATCTCGTATCGTTCCGCGATGTTCAGACCGGAGAGTGGGGAAAGTTCTTCACCTCATCTGAAGAGATGAAAAATATCCTCGACCAGATATCTGACAGAGAGGACGGATTCCCATTTGAGACAGTCATTCAAAGTGAGGTATTTGACGGAAACAAAGTAAAATACAAGTTCACCTAAGTTCCCGTTTTTCGTGGGTTTGGCTCAACTTGCCGCTTTTCGTTGTATATTAGCGCAAAAATCATATTGACAATGCAAAAGATATACGGCGCAAAAGAGCGGCAGGATGGTTTATACTCTATCGGCCGCAACAAATGGGAGGTAATCTTCGGGTTCTGGAAAGACCATGAGGATGATGAAAACGGCTATAACCTCCGCCAGCGATACACCAAAGAGCCGACCAATGCTGAAATCATCAATGACATCTTCGAGGCTCTGAACAAGATGTGTGATGAGAAGATTCTCTCTGGTCACACATTCAAGGGTATGCCTGTATGGTTGTCTAAGGAGAACCAGGACAACTACGAAACGGCCCATAACATCGCCCGTGATACGGGTGGAGCATCCCTGCCGGAGACATTCAAGTTTGGTGGGGACTTCGACTTTATTCTCTACAACTTTGAGACATTAGAAGATATAGAAGATTTCTATATGGGTTGTTACCGATTTGTTAAGGAATGTCTTGCCGAGTGTTGGAGATACAAAGCAGAGGCGTTGTCCCTGTTCCCGGTTAAAAATATGAACCTGCCGGAGATATGATTGCAAGCGTTATAATCTCGCTCGTGATTCTCTCGGCACTGCTCATCTTTGTCGGCTGTCGGTTTGGACTCATCACATCTATGAGTTCGTTGTGCTATATCCTCCCTCAGCGGTGGATTTTCCCCCTGGTACTCGGAGGCTGCACAGCGATGATCACCGTTCCTATGTTTGAGGTAACGCCCGACAATTTTCGGTTTCTCGTATTCCTCACCATAGCCGGAGCAATGTTCGTTGCGGCAAGTCCTCTCTATCATAGCGGACTCGATAAGCCTGTCCACTACACATCGGCAGTGATAATGTCCGTGGCGGTCGTGGCTTGGATTCTGCTGTTGGGTTACGTTCCTCATCTCGGTATCGCCGGCACCATCATCGGGCTTGCCAATAGGCATAATCTTGTGTATTGGTTTGAACTTGGCATATTATCCAACCTCTATTGTGTGCTGATTAGTTTGTTAGTGTAAATATTTTGTGAGCAATCTCCGAGATGGCATAAGTTTGACCGCTTGTGCCATCTCGTTATTTTTGCAAGTGGCTAAGATTAGGCATTTTAGGCAATATCGGTATTTTAAGATTTTCGGCAATCTGCTGAACGTGATGGATATTGGGTTACTTTTGAGCAAAAATGGAACGTATGAAGATAGCCCAGGACAAAATCAAGCATTTCACGGCTTGCGCCATAGTGTCGTTTACTGCGTCTACAGCAGAGGCGGCTATGGGCGCCCAGTATCACAACGCCTGGCTTGCCGGATTTGTGGCAGGTATGGCTATCGGTGTCGGTAAGGAGTATGGCGACAAGTGCGCCATCGGCAATAAATGGGATTGGTCAGACATCGGAGCCGACACCATCGGCTCTGTGATTGGCGCGACACTCGGCTCTATGTTCGCTATGTTAAGACATTAATCTCCAAAAAGTCATGAATAATTTATCAGAAATCCTCCGCTGGGTGTTCACTGCTATCGGTGCAGTTGTCGCCATCCTTGAACCGACGTTACCTTACCTCATCATCTGCACTCTTATGATTTTCGCCGACTGTTTCACGGCTTGGCAATTATCAAAGAGGGCCAGAAAAGCACACCCCGAAAGGGTGAGCAATGACGGCAAGAAATTCAAATCTCAGCATTTCGGCAAAGTCATAGTGACAGTGCTGAAAGCGTGGGCTCTAATCATTATGGCGTTCCTTATGCAAAAGCACATCACCGACGGTCTGCCTATCGACCTTACCAAAGTAGCGGCCGGCGCGATCTGCTTTTGGCAGTTGTGGTCTATTCTGGAAAATGAGTCAAGTTGTAACGGCGCCAAATGGGCTAAACTTCTTCAGCGCATTGTCGTCGACAAGACCGAGCGTCACTTTGACATAGACCTGTCGGAAATCAAACCTAAAACCGAATAATTTTATGACAACAATCAAAAAAGGAAGTAAGGGAGCTGATGTTAAGACGCTCCAGCAGGCATTGAACAAAGTCTGCCACTACGGACTCAGCGAGGACGGTGTATTCGGCGCAAAGACTGAAACCGCCTTGAAAGATTATCAGCGCAAGTACGGGCTGACCCCAGACGGAATAGCCGGACCCAAGACATGGAGCAAACTCGGCTATTCCACATCTGAGGTTCCCATGTCCCGTAGTATCGACGAGATTATCCTCCATTGCTCCGCCACAAAGGAGGGTATGGAAGTAAAGAGCAGTTCCATCAACGCATCCCATAAGGCTCGTAATTTCTCAACCTACGTTGACCCCAAGACAGGGAAGGAGATGCACATCGGATATCACTTCTTTATTCGCCTTGACGGTACGATAGAGGAGTGCCGCCCCGTGAATGTGCGTGGTTGTCATGCCGTGAACCACAATGCACACTCTATCGGTATCTGTTACGCTGGTGGTCTTGACAAGACCGATACCAACGGCACGAAGATAAAGGACACCCGAACACCGGCTCAGAAAGAGGCTATTCTCTCGATCTGCAAGCGTCTGATTGTAGAGTATCCGACCATTAAGCGTATCATCGGACACCGAGACACCTCGCCGGACCTCAACGGCAACGGCATTATCGAGCCGTTTGAGTATATCAAGGGGTGCCCGTGCTTTGATGCAATACCCGAATACAAACATCTTTTCAAAGCCTGAGCCAATGAAGAACCTCGTTATAATAGTGGTATCACTCGCCGCTCTCATGCTTGCCGGGTGCCACTCATCTAAACAGATGTTACCATCAACGCCCGTTATTGTCAACAATACGGATAGCGTTAGAACTGAATATATCGAGATCGTCAGGATTGACACCGTAAAGGTAGAGGTTCCGGTCCCGATGGAGTCCGCAAAGCAAGTAGTGCCTGACAGCACGAGCCACCTTGAAACCTCTCTTGCCGAGTCCGACGCTTGGTTAAACCCAGATGGGACACTCGGGCACTCAATCAGGAACAAGGAACAGAATCTGAAAGCCGATGTGATGGTGCCTGTAAAGGACACGCAGACCAACAACACTGAGGCGAGTGTCAGAGAGGTGCCTGTTCCTTACCCGAACCCCATGTATATCGAGCGTGATTTCACAAAGTGGGAAAAGTTCAGGCTTGAGGCATTTTGGTATCTTGTGGTGCTATCGGCCGCTGCTTTGGTTTGGATATTCCGTAAGCCTTTGATTACTGCCGTTAAGAAATGTTTTTAGCTTAAATTAAGTTGATTATTTATAGGAAGAGCCACGTTGTGAAACGCGGCTCTTTTTATTCCGAACTTTTGAAAGTGTTGTTAGTAATCAGTAACGGAGCGTCTTTGATGATGTTATTGATGATGTGGGACGCTCCGGGCTGTCGTGATGGCAGCCCTTTTTATTTTGCCAGGGCGAGACCATGATAGGCAAGAAAGTTCTCCAGAGTCTCAACTGAGATTCTGCCAAGTTGATTGATTTTGCGGAGGCTCTTGCGTGTCTGCTTTACCAAATCTCCAAGAGTCCTAATACCGGCAGACTCCAACGAGCAGAGGATACGGATAGAGAGGTCAAATTCTACGAGGTGGACTTTCATAAGCCGTTCCATGTGGAGCCTCGGCTCATCATATTTATCAAAGTCCGTGTTGGGTTGGGGCGTTTCAAACATTGTGATAAGGATTGAGAGGTTAGTACAAAAAAAAGGAGGTGGGAACCACCCCACCTCCAAAGTCAAACCAATAAGCCATCCAATTATGGGATAACCTATTGATAATGCAAAGTTAATACTTTATTTTAGATTATCCAAAACTTGCCTCACTGCATTTGTCGCTTTTTCAGGCGTTACCGAGATGTAAGCATAAAGAGAGGTGCCGCCCTTATCCACTCTATGTCCCAGAATGTAGTCAATGACACTCTCGCTTATGCCGAGGTCAAAAGCGTGTTGACTGAATGATTTTCGAGCCGAGTAGAAGATAAGCTGCTTGATTCCGGTAATCTCTGCCAGTTTGGGCATATTGACATCAAAGAAGTAGTGGCAGTTTGATTTGCGCTGGAACTCCGTTACCGATATGTAACCGTCGGCACCCTTATAGCGAGCAATAATCTTTTGCGCCTCGTCCGGAATACGGAACTCCACAAACTTATTCATCTTTGGGCGGTTCTCTGTCTTTGTCCTCACATAGTGAATTATCTCGGTCTGCTCGTTGAAATTGATGTTGAGCATATCGATCATGTTGATACCGCCGAGGTAGTAGGAGAGCATGAAGAGGTCCCGGCACTTTACGATGTTTGGTTTGACGCTTTCGATGTCCCGGATTTTCCTCACCTCATCGACCGATAGCCACGATTGGCGTACCTCCATTTTAGGAAGCTCATAGCCGGCGAACGGGTCCACTCTGAACTGCACATAGCCACACCTCTTGGCATAGTTAAGCAAGACCATCAGGAACACGAGATAGTTGCGGACCGTGGTCGGTTTGAGTCCCCGGTCTCTGAGATACTTGTCGAGTCCGAGGATTGTGCCGTGTGTGATGTTCTCAACAAGCATCTTCTCGCTAAGGTGCCCGCTGATGGTTTTCCAGATGTTGACATACCCTTTGTATGTGCCGGGCTTGATGTGGGCGTTCTTCATATACTCCTCGTATATGGAGAAGATAGTGCGGTGCTTGTAATTCCCGGCATTCTTGATTTGGTAAACGAGTTCCGGGCACGTTAGACCGTTAGTGTATGCCAAATCATCGATCACACCTTGATAGCGTTGGAGCAATCCACGGAGTTTGGTGTTGAGTATGGCAGCATCCGGTCGTTTGACTATGGAGCCGTTCTTAAACTCCTTGATGGAGTCGATAGTGATGTCAGTTACAATGTAGCGTGTTTCTCCGTTGTGCGCCACTGAAATTCTGACCTTGTGCCGACCACCCTTCAGGACTTTCGCCGGCACAATAACTGTGTTCAATATTGCCATATTTCGGACAACTTTTAGGAAATGTTTTTAGCTCAAAGGGTCAATTTGACGATTGTCGGCTATTGTCAAAAATGACCCGATTTGAAAGTGGTTACTAACAAATCCTATTGAAGTTCAGTTATTTCAGCCTTTTAGAGCGGAATTTACGGCATATTTAGTAAAAAATTCCAATACTATCGCCAAACATTTGGGTGTTTGAAATATTTAGATTAACTTTGTGTGATAATTCAACCAATGACATGTCTACATCGCACCTGAAACAGGAAGTACTTGATAAACGCTATCTGCGCATGGCCTCGATATGGGCCGAGAACTCATATTGCCAGCGTCGTCGGGTAGGCGCACTTATTGTTAAAAACCAGGCTATTATATCCGACGGATATAACGGCACCCCTGCCGGTTTCGAAAATGTATGCGAGGATGCCGACGGGCACACCAAACCGTATGTGCTGCATGCCGAGGCAAATGCCATAACCAAGCTTGCCCGCAGCAACAACTCGGGCCAGGATGCCACTCTGTACATCACCGCTTCGCCATGTATCGAATGTGCCAAGCTGATAATACAGACCGGTATCCGCAGGGTGGTATTCAATGAATTGTACCGTCTGTCCGACGGAATCGACCTTCTGCACCGTGCCGGTGTGGAATGTGTGCATATCGAAAATGTTCAGTAACCATCAATGAAAAACCATTTCAGGACCATATACTGGTTTCCGATAATCGGAGCCGCTCTTTTATGCGCCGGCATGTGGCTTGGCTATCTGCTCTCGCCGCGTGTCGACCTCGACAGTTCGCAACGCAAGATGCTCGAAGTTCTGGCTCTGATAAACCGCGAGTATGTCGACGACGTTCCTCTTGACTCACTTGTAGAAATCACCATTCCCGAACTGCTGCATAATCTCGACCCTCACTCGGCTTACATATCGGCCAAAGACCTGGAGCGTGTCAACTCAGAACTTGAGGGCAGTTTCGGTGGCATCGGTATACAGTTCCAGACTCCGGGCGATACAGTGACAGTAGTCGAAGTCATTGCCGGTTCGCCTGCCTATAAGGCCGGACTGCTGCCCGGCGACCGAATTGTTACGGTCGACAGCACCGACATAGCCGGGAAAAAACTCAGCAACGAAGAAATTTTTGCAAAACTACGCGGCCCCAAAGGCACTAAGGTAAAACTCAGCATACGCCGCCCGGGCGAAAAGAACCTGAAGAATTTCACCCTCGTTCGCGGCGATATACCTCAGGCCATCATCGAAGGCGTCTATATGACACCCGATTCAATCGGATATGTGCGCGTCAGCCGTTTTGCCCGCGACACATACGAGCAATTCTACAAGGCGCTTGTGAACCTACGCTTCGAGGGCGCAAAGAGCTTTATTGTCGACCTGCGCGGCAACACCGGCGGCTATATGGAGCCGGCTGTAATGATGGCCAACGAATTTCTTGAGCCCGGCAGCGTGATTGTGGAAACCCGCGGTCGCAACCTTGATGACAATTCGACCATTGAGGCGGATGGCACAGGCCTGTTCCAGGACACTCCCCTGGCAGTGCTTATCGACGAGGTATCGGCCAGTGCCAGCGAAATTTTCTCCGGAGCCATGCAGGACAACGACCGCGCCGTGATAATAGGACGGCGCAGCTTCGGCAAAGGCTTGGTGCAGAAGCCCATTCTGCTCGCCGACAGTTCGGAACTGCGTCTGACTGTACAGCGTTATTACACCCCCTCGGGCCGCTGCATCCAGAAAGACTATACCGGCGAAGGTATCGGCGAATACGAAACCGAGATTTACCGCCGCTACCTCAACGGTGAAATATTCGGCAGCGAACAGGCCGACAGTGTAATCGACAAGTCGCTGATTTTCCACACTCTCGGCGGACGTAACGTGTACGGAGGCGGAGGCATCAGTCCCGACTACTTTGTGCCTACCGATACCATCCGGCGCAACACCTACTATGTGAGCGTGGTAAACCGCGGACTTATAAATTCGTACGCCTACGAATACGTCGATCTCAATCGCGCCGAACTCTCCAAGTACAAGACCCTCGACGAACTGCTGCGCAATCTCGACAGCGATTATGTGTTGCTGAATTCCTTTGTACGCTATGCCGTCGAAAAGGGAGTGCGCCGACGTCCGTACTATATTGAACAATCGGCTTCGCTGATTGTTAACCAACTGAAGTCCCTTATAGTGCGTTATGTTCTGGGCATGGACGCCTTCTACAATGTGTATAACAAGGAAGATGAAGATGTGCGCAAGGCCATAAGCATTATCAATCAGGGCAAAGCCGACTTTCCGGTAAAGAATAATTGAAACCAGTAATCCTCTCTCCGATATGGACAAACATCGCATACGCATTCAGATGAAAGCTCGCAAGGCCCTTCTCGACGATGTCGAGAAGGCCGTAGCAGCGCGCAACGCTTTCGAACTGCTTGAAAAGACCGCCGCATTCATGCTGTCGGAACACATATTGCTGTACCATTCGCTGCCCGACGAACTATCGACCCGCGAATTTATCGAACGCTGGGCCGACCGCAAGCATTTTTATCTGCCACGTGTAAACGGAGTCAATCTCGACGTGCTTCCATACCAGCGAAGCCGCATGCACCTGGGCGCATTCAATATCGAGGAGCCTGACGGAGATGTACTCAACGACCTCAGCGGTATCGACATGGTCATAGTACCCGCAGTGGCCTATGACCGCCACGGCAACAGAGTGGGCCGTGGCAAGGGCTATTACGACAGACTGCTTTCGGGCCTGAAAGCTCTGACCGTAGGCATGGCATACGATTTTCAGCTCGTAGATGAAATAGATGCCGAGCCACACGATATGCGCGTAAATTATATCATCACCGACCGCCATATAATAGCGTGTGGCAACCGTCGCTGACGCCCGCCGCCCGGACACCTTTTTAGAGCTTGTTTAAGACCCCGTTCCCCAGCCTTAACAGATATTGGGGGGACGGGGTCTTAATAATTTCAGGCGTACACAGACGCCTTCAAATGTTAAAATTGCAATCGCTTGCAAAAAGTCACATTCTACCCCTATATCATGCTGTAAAACATAGTTTCTTAGCATACTTCCACCCCCAAAAGCCGATTTAACAATATTTTGCAAAAAATTATTTTAAAGATACTTTTAAATATTTCGGCTGCAAACGTATTAATTAAAGCTATAAATTTTACTTTTAAATCAAACATCGCCTAAATGCTTATGAAATGTTATGAGGTAGTCGACAAGCGATACAAGCCACCCCTTGCCAGCTTAAAAATTATCACTAACTTTGCACTCGGAAATGATACGACAAGCAGTCTTAAACGCTTTTTTTAACAAATCTGGAATAGACATATAAATCTAACATTAAGTACTATGTGTAAGAAAAGGGAGATTCGTGAGAACCTCCCTTTTTCTATTTTAAAGGCGTATGTCCGCCCTGTCGGCTTGAGGCAATTTAACATTAATCGGTATGCGTCTTATGCTATTTTTCACTAACTTTGTACTATGAAAAAAATCGATCGCGAAACAGTACAGAAAATTCTCGATGCAGCCGATATTGTCGATGTGGTAAGCGACTTCGTGAGCCTGAAACGCCGCGGAGCAAACTATATCGGTCTGTGTCCGTTCCACAACGAGCGCACCCCCTCTTTCTCTGTTTCAAAATCGAAAGGCATTTGCAAATGCTTCAGTTGCGGCAAAGGCGGTGCTCCGGTCAATTTTCTTATGGAACTCGAGCAGATGTCGTATCAGGAGGCACTGCGCTGGCTTGCTAACAAATATCACATCGAAATTAAGGAGCGGGAGGAAAGCGAAGAAGAACGTCGCCAGGCTTCGGAACGCGAACAAATGTTTGCTGTAAACGAATTTGCCATGAATCACTTCAAGCAGAACCTTACCGATACCGACGATGGACGCGCAATCGGTCTGACTTACTTCAGGCAGCGAGGAATCTCGGATGCCATGATTGAGCGTTTCCGCCTCGGATATGCCATTGACCGCAGCGACGACCTGCGCAACGCGGCAAACCACGCCGGATACAAAGACGAATACCTCGAAAAGACAGGTCTGACCATCCGAAACGAGCAAGGCCGCGTGTACGACCGCTTCCGCGGACGTGTAATATACCCCGTACACACCCTCTCGGGCAAGGTAGTGGCCTTTGGCGGACGCACTCTGCGTACCGACAAAAACGCATCCAAATACGTAAACTCGCCTGAAAGCCAGATATACCGCAAGAGTTTCGAACTTTACGGCATGTATCAGGCGCGCCAGGCCATAGCACGGACCGACAAATGTATACTGGTCGAAGGCTACATGGATGTGATTTCGATGTCCCAGGCCGGCATCGAGAACGTAGTGGCGTCCTCAGGCACTTCGCTTACCGACGGACAGATACGTATGATTCACCGTTTTACCCAGAACGTAACGGTAATCTACGACTCCGATGCCGCCGGTATAAAGGCCTCGCTCCGAGGCATCGACCTGCTTCTCGCCGAGGGGCTTAACATCAAGGTGCTTCTGCTGCCCGATGGCGACGACCCGGATTCGTTTGCCCAGCATAATCCGGCCGAAGTTGTGGAGCAATATATAAAGGATAACGAAACAGACTTCATACGCTTCAAGACCCGTATTCTGCTCGAGGACGCAGGCTCCGACCCCATGAAGCGTTCGAAAGTTATCAGCGACATACTGCGTTCGATAAGCGTGATACCCGATGCCGTAACCCGCGGCGTATATGCCGACGAGTGCGCTCGGCTCATGGGCGTCAAGGCCGACATGCTTCATATACAGCTGAAGAAGCTTGTAGCCGACATCGCCTACCGTCAGGCGCTGAAGCAGCAGGGCGACAAGGCGCGTTCGTCAGTCGACGACCTTACACCGCAGCAGATTCAAGACGCCTCCGACGACGTGGCCGACATCAATGCCGCAGTGTCGCGACGACTGCGCCCCTACGAGGAGGCTTTGCTTAAACTTGTGCTCAAACACGGCAACTACGCATTCACATCCTATGCCAATCCGGAGAACCCGCAGGAAATGTTGCCGCTGCGCGTAATCGACTATGTGGCCGCCGATCTTGAAAACGACGAGGTTACGTTTACCGATGCCGCCCTGGCCCATGTATTCCAGTGTGCCGTCGACATGGCGGCAAACGAATGGCCTGAGGCTCACAACCGCTTCGTCGACAATCAACGGCAGATTATGGCCGACCGGCTCGAACAGGGGCGCCGGGCTCTTGCAGCAGGCAGCATGTCGGTAGCCGACATCACCCGCGGAGAAATAGAGCTCAACGAGCGGGTACAGCGAGAATTCGACGAGGCAGTGGCTGACTTCGACGCCGGATTTGTGGCACGACGGGCGGTATCGAGCCCCGACGATATGCTGAGGCGCATTTCTACCGACTTGATTGTAGAGCCACATCAGTTGAGCAAAATCTACAGCAATGTGCCCAGCGAGCGCGAGCGCCTGCTCGAACTGCTGCCACGCACACTGCACGAGCTCAAGAGCATGCATCTGAGTGTGGAACTCGACACCATACTGGGGGAACTGAAACTTGCCCAGGAACGCAATGACACCGAAGAGGTTACGCGAATCATCACCCGTATGATGGAACGCAAGGCACTTCAGAACGATTTCGCCAGGTATTTGGGTGAACGAAACCTCAATCCCGACCGCCTGCCGGGCTGGGAATAATCGTCGGTTCTGCACAAATCCGGCAACAATATTGTGCATAAAAAAAAATTGCATTATCTTTGCAACGCAATATCATTGCTCACTTTAGATTATATCATAACTACACAATCAAATTCTTGATGAAAAAAACTAATTTATTCATGGCTGTTGTCATGGCTATGGCCGCGTCGTCCGTGAGCGCATCGGCCCAGGTGGTGACTACCACGCCTGCACCATTGCAGCAGAACAGCGACAACGTAGTGCTGACCTATCATGCCGCAGCCGCAGAAGGCAACAGCGGGCTTGCCAATCTGCCCGAAAGCTCCTATCTTTATGCCCACATCGGACTTGTGACTGACAAGAGCGCAAGCACCGGCGACTGGAAGTATGTAGTTGCCGACTGGCCCGCAAACGACGGTTCTAACGCACAGACCGTAAACACCGACAAAAACCACCTGGTATACACAGCTCCAAACACCTACACACTTACCATCGGAAATCTGCGCGAATATTTCGGTGTTACCGACCCCTCTGAAAATATCCGGTACATAGCCATGGTGCCGCGTACCGCCGATGGTCGTAAGCAAGCCGGCATGGCCGACGGAAGCGATATTCTTATCGACGTGCTTTCCGAAGGATTCGACATCAGCTTTGCATCGAATGCCGATAAACTAAGTCCGGTATTCAAGAAAGCCACAACACTGCGCTTTACGGTGCAGAGTACCACTGAAGCCGATCTCGATATTTCGGTAAACGGCACGTCAATAGCATCGAAAAGCGGTGTTACCGAGCTTACAGCCGAATACAAACTCGAAAACGCAGGCAACTACCAGGTGGTGGCTACCGCTACCGCTGGAGGTAAGACTCTCAGCGCAAGCAGGAGTTACGCCATGGTGGGTGCGGCCGAAGCCGGCATTTACCCCGGAGGTGTACCCAAGATGGGAACTGTTAAGAACGCCGACGGCAGCGTCACCTTCTGTCTTGCAGCACCACAGAAAGAGAGTGCCGTACTCATAGGTTCGTGGAACGACTACGGCATCTCCGACGAGAGCAACATGAAATACCAGGACTACGAGGGCAACCGCTACTTCTTCACCACTGTCAACGGCCTCGACAACAGTACCTATTACAACTATTATTTTGTAGTAATCGGCTCCGACAACCGCAGCTATAACGTGGGCGACCCCTACTGCCACCTTGTGCTCGACTACTACAACGACAAATGGCTCGACCCCGCCGTATGGCCCGACATGCCGCAGTACCCCTACAACAAGGTGCCCGACAACACCATGATCTCGGTATATAAAGGCGATATGGACGACTACAACTGGAGCAGTTTCCAAATTCCCGACCACAATAATCTGATAGTGTATGAGATGCTGTTGCGCGACTTCACCGGCACTGTGGGTGAGTCGAATGGCAACGGTACAGTACGTCAGGCCATCGAAAAGATTCCATACCTGAAGGAGCTCGGCGTGAATGCCGTCGAAATCATGCCTGTAATGGAGTTCAACGGCAACAACTCATGGGGCTACAACACCAACTTCTACATGGCTCCCGACAAAGCCTACGGCTCACCCGACGACTACAAGGAATTCATCGACATATGCCACCGCAACGGCATTGCAGTGATACTCGACATTGTATTCAACCAGAGCGACGGCCTGCATCCATGGTACAAAATGTACAACATTGCCTCAAACCCCTTCTACAACCAGACCGCTCCACATGCGTACAATGTACTCAACGACTGGAACCAGGACAACGACCTGGTACAGCAGCAGTGGACCGATGCCCTGAAGTACTGGCTCACCGCATATAACGTCGACGGTTTCCGCTTCGACCTCGTAAAGGGCCTCGGCGACAATAACTCCTACGGCAACGGCACCGACAACTACAACAACTCACGTGTCGAGCGCATGAAGCGCCTGCACGATGTAATCAAGTCGGTGAAACCCGACGGCATCCACATCAACGAAGACCTTGCACAGGCATTCGAAGAAATAAAACTGGGCGAAGACAAGCAGATACAGTGGAGCAATATCAACGGCAACTCATGCCAGTATGCAATGGGCTATAACGAAAGCTCCGGCAACGGCAAATATCTCAGCTGCTTCTATGCTCCGTCGAACGAGAAACGCCCCTGGGGCAGCACTGTGTCGTACGCCGAAAGCCACGACGAGGAACGCATGGGCTACAAATGCGTGACATGGGGCGCAGCCGGTGTCAAAAACTCCACCCCGACCATTATGAAGCGACTGGGCAGCGTGGCGGCAATAATGCTGATGACTCCCGGCCCAAAGATGATATGGCAGTTCGGCGAACTCGGAGCCGACCAGACCACCAAGAGCCAGAACGGCGACAACGATACAAGCCCGAAGATGGTAGTCTGGAATTATCTCGACGACCCCGACCGCATGGCCCTGCACGATGTGTACAAGCAGCTCTGCCACCTGCGCACCGAGAATCCCGACCTCTTCGGCCCGGATGCCGAATTTGAATATTCAGGCGGCACAAACATGACCACCCTGCGCACTCTGCGGGTGAGAAACGGCAAGAAAGAGGCTATTGCATTCATCAACCCGGCCATCAGCGGCGAACCACGCGCGGTAAACGCCGCCAGCACTGTGCTTAACGCCAACAACTGCAAACTGGTGGCCGCATCAGCAGGCTTCGAACCCGTTCTCTCCGGCACAGGCACCAGTGTAGCGGTAACAGTACCGCCTCACAGCATGGCGGTATTCGCCACCATAGATACAGCCGGCGAAGGCGACATAACAGCCGACCTTGACAGCGCCCCCGCAGTATACGGCGGCAACGGCCGTATTGAAATCATCGGCGACTATGTGTCGGCCGAGGCATATACCCTCGACGGCCGCTGCTGCGGACTCGAAAACCTTGCCGCAGGCATATATGTAGTGCGCGTCGACGGACGAAGCTACAAGGTAGTAGTGCGTTGAGTTCAGTTCCGACATAGCATTGTGAATCCCGGGCCGGAAGACCCGGGATTTTTTGTCTGTTTCCCCGGACACATTCTCCGACATTTTATGTTGATTTTAGTTAAAAATTTCGGGGTTTTAAAATTAATATCTATATTTGTAACTGAAATGCAGCGAAAACTTCGCTGTCGAACGCAATCGAAATGCCCTATATAAGTACTAACCACAATTCACCACAAGTAGGACTGACGGAAGCGATATTACGCAGCATCGCTCCCGACAAAGGTCTATATATGCCGGAGCAGTTGCCTCGCGTGCCTAAAGCATTCATTCGCAACTCTGTGGAAATGAGTCTTCAGGAAATTGCCTATGCCGTATGCAACACTTTGCTTGGCGATGAAATCGAGGCATGGATGCTCAAAGAGGTTGTCGACAACGCCTTCAACTTCGATATTCCGCTGGTACAAATCGGCGGCGGTACCGCAGTGCTGGAGCTGTTTCACGGCCCAACTCTGGCAATAAAGGATATCAGTTCGCGCTTCATGGCCCGGCTGTGCATGCAGCTCAGCCGCAAGTTTGGCAGAAACATGCAGATGAATGTCCTTATGGCCACAAACGGCAATTCGGGAGGCGCCATAGCCGATGCCATAGCCACGCTGCCTGATGTGAATGTATACGTGTTGTTCCCCAAGAACGACAGGCGACACATAGGCGACAATCTGCGCGGCACCTCGCCGAACGTAAAGGCTGTGGAAGTACAGGGCAATATCGACAACTGCAAAGAGATAGTCCGCATGGCCATGAGCGACGAAAGTCTGCGCGACAGAATGCATCTGGTTACAGCCAATTCGGTGAACATAGCGCGTCTGATTCCAATGATAGCGATTTATTTCCATGCAGTCAGCCGTATGATGGCAGAAGGAATCGCCCCCGCCGAATGCCCGGTGGCGATACCGGTTGGCAACATGACAGCGCTCACCGCCGCCGTAATGGCGCGCCGCATGGGACTGCCGCTCGGTCAGCTGGTGGCGGCCTGCAATGCCAACAGCCATTTTTGCGACTTTCTGCAGTTCGGCAGCGGCGCAATGCCCAGAGTGACAGTCGAAACCTACGCCCGGGCCATGGACATGGGAACACCTTCGAATCTTCCGCGCATGATGCATCTATACAACGGCGATATCGCGGCCATGCGCGGCGATATAAACGCTGTAAGCATTACCGACGAACAAATCAGCAGCACCATAGCCTCTGTATACAGCCGCTGCGGATACCTGCTCGACCCGCACTCGGCCGTGGCATACGCTGCCCTGGAACAGACCTACCCCGACACCACCCACCGCATGCTGCTTGCGACATCCCACCCGGCTAAATCGCAACAAATAGTCGAAGCCGCCACAGGCACCCCGCTGAAAGTGCCCGAACGGCTTGCCTACTCGTCGCACCTCAAGCGTCACTCGGTGAAACTGCCGCCCACCTACCCCGCTTTCCGCAAATTTCTGACAAACCCTAATTAATACAAACTTTAACATTGATATAAAATGTCAAGCATCAAGAAATTCAAAAAACAGGTACGCTACGCCTGCGGTGATCTTGCAGCCGAAACTCTGGTAGCCTCGTACTACATCAACGGCTTCTCGCGTGAAGACGCACACCGTATTATCTGCGACGTGGCTGCACTGCAGACCGATACTGTATCCAAGTGCAAATTCTACTTCGACAAGAGCCGCCGCGATTTTGCCAACGATGCCGAATACCGCAAGGCCCGCCGCACTTACTTCAAGGCTGCTTTCGCCAAACTGCGCCAGAACTTCAACCTGCGCATGGAGGAGATTGTGAAGGAAATGAACAAAGCCCTTCCGACAGAAGCCAAGGAAGCCAACAAAGCGAAATAAACAGTGAATCTTGCTGCAAGACTGCTGCGGCTGGCCGGCTGGACACTGCATGTGAGTGTGCCCGACTATCCGCGGTGCCTTATCTGTGTGGCGCCACACACCAGCAACTGGGACTTCGTAATAGGCAAGCTGGCCTATGCGGCGATTGGCCGCAGGGCCGGCTTTCTGATGAAACAAGCCTGGTTTTTCTGGCCTATGGGCTGTTTTTTTCGCGCTATCGGCGGTGTGCCGGTGCCACCTAAAGGCAGCGGCGGCGACCTTGTCAACACCCTCATTGAACGGTTCCGCGAATCTAAGCGCCTCACTCTGGCCATTACACCCGAAGGCACACGTAGCCGAAATCCTAACTGGCGCACCGGTTTTTTGCGCATAGCCTACGGAGCTGACATACCTATAGTGCTGGGAGCGATAGATTTCAGCACCAAATCGGTGTATCTTACCAAGACCTTCAACCCCACCGGCGACCTCGAAGCCGACATGAAAGCCATAAAGGACTATTACAGACCGTTTACCGGTAAATTCCCCGAAAAGTTCGCCTTATGAAATTCAATAACAGCCTAAAGATTGGCGTATTGCCTCTGGATATATGTTTTCTGAATCCTGAAGAGAATTTCAGCAAAATCGAGAATGCTCTCGAACTACTCGAACACGGCACCGATTTACTCGTCCTTCCCGAGCTGTTCAGCACCGCGTTCATAGCCGATGCCGGAGTGGCTTTGGAAAAAGCCGAGCCTTATGACAATGACGCCGACTCAACTCTGGGCCGTATGCTGGCATGGGCCCGAAAATACAATGTGGCCATATGTGGCAGCTATCTGAAACTCGACAGCGAGCGGCGACCGGCCAACCACTGTGTATTCGTGGAGCCGTCGGGAGAGTTTGCTGTTTACGACAAGCGCCATCTGTTCGGCATAAGCCGTGAAAGTGAATTTTATGGGGCCGGTGAAAGCGAACCTCCGGTAGTTCGTTATCGTGGCTGGAATATAAGCATGACAGTTTGCTACGACCTGCGTTTCCCGGCATGGTGCCGCAACCGCGGACTGCGTTACGACATGTTGCTCATACCGGCCAACTGGCCCGACTCGCGCAGTTATGCGTGGAGCCATCTGCTTATTGCGCGGGCAATCGAAAATCAGGCGGTGGTGGTAGGCGCTGACCGTTCCGGTACTGACGACTATGGTTGTTATGACGGTCTGAGCGAGGTATATGATTTCATGGGAAAGCCGGTTGGCGTGCTCAGCGACAGCGGCATTATCTATGCCACCCTGCTCAAAGACAAATTGGAACAATACAGGCGTCGTTTCCCATTTTACAAAGATGCCGACAATTACCGATTTGAATAGCATACCCGGATTAGAAGTGCTCCCACAACCCCTCCTACAGTGCTCTGCTTAATAACTATATAAAAAATATTGGGAAACGGGGTCTAAAAGTATAAAAACCAACGGGGCAACCTCTTTTGAAGGCTGCCCCGCAGTTGTATTTTGCAAGGAAATTGGTTTACTTGCTGGCAATCGAGTCCGAAACGGTCAGACGGGCACGGCCTTTAGCACGACGACGTGCGAGGACTTTGCGACCATCGGGGGTAGACATTCTTTCACGGAAACCGTGTTTATTAACTCGCTTGCGGTTAGAGGGTTGGAAAGTTCTTTTCATTGCCTTTATAGTTTGTTGATTATTTTTCTTGCTTTTCGGAGTGCAAATTTAGTAGTTTTTTTTGAATATTGCAAATATTCGAGCGCCTTATTTCTTTATTTGCGTAATTTTACGTAATTTTGTACTGAAATGAATATAAGCAACTGGATATCCCTGCGCCTGAAGTTGGGCGGCGGCGGCTCGCGAAGCGCCTCCGCCGGGGTGGTGATTGCCGTAGCCGGGGTGGCACTGGCACTTATAATTATGGAGTTCACCGTATGTATAGTACTCGGCTTCAAGCATCAGATACGCGATAAAATCAGTGGGTTCGAGTCTGAAATTTCCATTGGCCCCCGATATACCGATTCATCCGGAGCTACCGCAGCCACCATACAGCTAACTCCGCAGTTAATCCGCGCTATAAGCGAGGCGGCTCCCCGGGCCACAGCTTCCGTAGTACTGCGCCAGCCGGTGATGCTGAAGACTGCCGACGATTTCTGCGCTCTGATTCTGACAGCCCGCGACGATAACCATGGTTTTGCTTTCGAACGGTCGATGATTATTGATGGCGTATGGCCCGACTATACCCAGGATAGTTGTGTCAACCATATTGTAATATCGGCCACCACAGCAAAACAGCTGCAGATACAGACCGGCGAAAAAATCGAGGCCACATTCTTTATCAATGACAATATAAAATCGCGCCGATACACCGTGGCAGGCATCTACAGGTCGGATATCAGCGACTACGACGGCACAGTAGCGTTCGCCGGAATCAACGGTCTGCGCCGGGTGGCCGGTATAGACTCCATAAGCGGCACCGGCATAGACATCAGCGGCTTGCCTGTGGATAGTGTGCCGTCTGTTTCACAGCGCCTGTACGACATTCTGCTCGACGATTACTACAACGGACGCAGTGAGTATATCTACCCTGTCGACACGGTGCTGCATAAAGGTTCGATGTATTTCAACTGGCTGTCGCTCCTCGATACCAATGTGGTGGTAATATTCTCGCTGATGCTTTGCGTAGCCGGATTTACGCTTGTGTCGAGCCTTTTTCTGATTGTACTTGAGCGAGTTTCGACTATAGGCATATTGCGTACCCTCGGAGCGTCGAGGCGACTTATCCGCGGCATATTCCGCCGCATGGCCATGCGAATGGCACTGATAGGTATGTTCATAGGCAATATTTTTGGTCTGGGTCTGATGTGGCTGCAACAGCATTTCGGACTGCTGCAACTCGACCCTCAGATGTATTATCTGCGCAGTGTTCCGGTAGAATTCGATTTCACCGCCATACTCCTTATCAACATCGGAGTAGCCGCCGCAGCGTGGCTTGTACTCACAGTTCCGGCCATAGCCGCATCGCGCGTGGATCCCGCCCAAAGCGTGCGATATGAATAGAGCTTCAAAAAAAATGTCAAAATTCATCATTTTTGGCCTTTGTTTTGTTATAATGGAAATATATAGTTAATTTTGCATCACCAAAATCATCACGCATGCCAAATAAAAACAATATCAATGACCTCTCAAAACTTATTATTGAAGGTATCCAAAATCGTAAAGGTCGCAATATAAGCATAGTAGATATGACCCACATAGAGGCAGCTCCGGTAAGCCGCTTCATAATTGCCGAAGGCAACAGCAACATGCAGGTCGGAGCGATAGCTGACAGCGTACGCGAGTTTGTGCTTGAAAACGGCGATACAAAACCTTATAATTACGACGGCTACACAAACGCAGAGTGGATTGTGGTAGACTACGGCGACACCCTGGTACACATATTCCAGCCCGAAGCACGAATCCGCTACAACCTCGAAGACCTCTGGAGCGATGCCGTTATAACCGATATTCCGGATTTAGATTAATCATTCCCGCAAGGAGAAACTACACATAATCCTATATGCCAATACCTCCCAACTCATTCAATAACAAAGGCAACGGAAAGAAGAATCCGTTTCGCTTCAACATGTACTGGATGTATGCCATAGTGCTTATATTCCTGCTTGGCATGTATTACCTCGACGACAATACCATTACCAAAGAAGTGGATTACTCGCAGTTCACGGCCTATGCCGAACAGGGCGGAATCAAGAATCTTGTGGTATATGGCGATGCAAGAGAGGCGAAAGCCGAAATTTCCGATTCCCTTGCATCGGTGCTTTTCAAAAACACCGAGTATAAACCCGGGTCGAGCATCAAGCCTGAAATAACCACAACCATACCCTCCACCTCAAAATTCGACGACATGGTTGACAGCTGGCGTGCCAAAGGATACTTCAACGGAAGTGTCAAATACGAGAAAAGCAGCCAGTTCAACAGTCTGTTGTGGGCTTTTGGCCCCATTATTCTGATGATAGCAGTGTGGCTTTTTATAATGCGTCGTATGTCGGGAGGTGGCTCCGGTGGCGCCGGAGTGTTCAGCGTCGGCAAATCCAAGGCGGCTTTGTTCGATAAAAACAACTCCGTAAAGGTCACATTCAAGGATGTGGCCGGACAGGCCGAAGCCAAAACCGAAGTTGAGGAAATCGTTGAATTCCTCAAAAACCCCAAACGCTACACCGATCTCGGCGGCAAGATTCCCAAGGGCGCGCTGCTGGTTGGCCCTCCCGGCACCGGCAAGACCCTTCTGGCCAAGGCTGTGGCCGGTGAAGCCAATGTGCCTTTTTTCTCAATGTCGGGCAGCGATTTTGTGGAAATGTTCGTAGGCGTGGGTGCATCGCGCGTACGCGACCTTTTCCGTCAGGCCAAGGAAAAAGCCCCCTGTATCGTATTTATCGATGAAATCGACGCTGTGGGCCGCGCACGTGGCCGCAACCCGAACATGGGCAGCAACGACGAACGCGAAAACACCCTCAACCAGCTGCTTACCGAAATGGACGGTTTCGGGTCGAACAGCGGTGTTATAATCCTTGCCGCCACCAACCGCGCCGACATCCTCGACAAGGCCTTGCTGCGTGCCGGACGTTTCGACCGTCAGATATATGTCGATCTGCCCGACCTCAACGAGCGTGTGGAAATTTTCAAAGTACACCTGCGCAACATAAAGACTGCTCCTGACCTTGACATAGACCTGCTGGCACGCCAGACTCCGGGTTTCAGCGGCGCTGATATTGCCAACGTATGCAACGAGGCTGCGCTTATTGCCGCCCGAAACGACAAGAAAGAGGTAACCCGCGAAGACTTCATTGCCGCTGTCGACCGCATAATAGGCGGCCTGGAGAAGCGCACCAAGATAACCACCGACGAAGAAAAACGTGCCATCGCCGTACATGAGGCCGGCCACGCAGCAGTGTCGTGGAATCTGCGCTACGCCAACCCACTGGTAAAGGTAACAATTGTGCCGCGCGGCAAAGCCCTCGGAGCTGCATGGTATCTGCCCGAGGAGCGTCAGATTACTCCCACCGAAGCGTTGCTCGACCAGCTTTGCTCGCTGCTGGGCGGACGTGCTGCCGAAGAGCTCTTCCTGGGACACGTAAGCACCGGTGCTGCAAACGACCTCGAACGTGTGACCAAGCAGGCTTATGCCATGGTTGTTTACTACGGCATGAGCGACAGACTGCCCAACCTCTGCTACTACGACAGCACCGGTCAGGACTATGGTTTCAGCAAGCCGTACAGCAACGAACGCGCCAAGATTATCGACGAGGAGGTAAGCCGTATTATCTCCGAGCAGTACCAGCGTGCGAAAGACATTCTTACAAAGTATGCCAAGGAGCACCACGAGCTGGCCGAGTTGCTGATAAAGCGCGAGGTGATATTCACCGACGATGCCGCACGTATATTCGGCCCCCGCAAATGGGCTTCGCGTACCGACGAGATTCTCGGCAAGAACGGCGATACCCCGGCACTACCCGAAGCATCGCCGGCCGAAGGCTCAGAATCGGATAATCAATCTGATAGCGGTGATTCACCCGCGCAAACGCCTCCGCCATACAACCCGGAATAGTCCTGAAAGCCCAAAGTTATCCAAAACAAAGACAACTCATACTGAATTTCAGCATATTAGCGATATTTTTAACGTTGAAAGTTTTCCAAAATGGAAAACTTTCAACGTTTTTATTTAAATAAAACTTGCCCGAATGGATAATTTTTCGTAGCTTTGCAGCCGCAATTGCAACGCAATTGCCTAAGTAAGCGCCATAATCCCCCCAGAAAATAAACATAATGATACAGACTGTAGTGAAGCGCGATGGCCGTGTCGTGGGCTTCAACGAAGAAAAAATCAAAGCGGCAATCCGGAAGGCGATGATTCAGACCGAGCAAGGTGAGGACGAAAACCTTATCAACCGAATCTCGGTGCGCATATCGCTCAGCGGCGACGAACGCATGACTGTAGAACAGATACAGGACATGGTGGAGCTGGAGCTGATGAACTCACCCCGCAAGGAAGTAGCCAAACGCTATATAGCATATCGCGACCAGCGCAGCATTGCCCGCCGCGCCAAGACCACCGACATGTTCCACGAAATCATCGAGGCCAAGAACAACGATATCACCCGCGAGAACGCCAACATGAATACCGACTCGCCGGCAGGCATGATGATGAAATTCGCCAGCGAAACTACAAAGCCGTTCGTCGACGATTATCTGCTCTCGGCCGAAGTTCGCGAAGCCGTCCGCCACAACTACATACACATACACGACAAGGACTACTACCCCACCAAGAGCCTTACCTGCGTGCAACATCCGCTCGACCGCATACTCGAGTACGGCTTCATAGCCGGCCACGGTGAGTCACGCCCGGCAAAACGCATCGAAACAGCATCGATTATCGCCTGTATATCGCTCGAAACCGCCCAGAACGAAATGCACGGCGGACAGGCAATTCCGGCTTTCGACTTCTATCTGGCACCCTTCGTCCGCTCATCGTTTATTGAAGAAGTAAAGAATGTGGAAGTACTCAGTGGCGAAGACTACAGCAAACTGTACAACGCAAAGCTCGCAGACTATATAAAGCGCCCTCTCGACGGCCTCACCGGCAGCGACCGCGCCCTGCAGCATGCCATAAACCGCACCGTCAGCCGTGTTCACCAGGCAATGGAGGCATTCATACACAATATGAATACCATACACTCGCGCGGCGGCAATCAGGTGGTGTTCTCGTCGATCAACTATGGCACCGATACTTCAGCCGAAGGCCGCTGCATTATTCGCGAGCTGCTCAACTCCACATACGAAGGCGTGGGCAACGGAGCCACAGCCATATTCCCTATCCAGATATGGAAGAAGAAACGCGGCGTGAGCTATCTGCCCGAGGACCCCAACTACGACCTTTTTCAGCTGGCCTGCAAAGTAACCGCCCGACGGTTCTTCCCCAACTTCGTGAACCTCGACGCCACCTTCAACCAACACGAAAAATGGCGTGCCGACGACCCTCTGCGCTACAAATACGAGGTAGCAACCATGGGTTGCCGCACACGAGTGTTCGAAGACCGCTACGGCGAGAAGACCTCAATCGGACGCGGAAACCTCAGTTTCACCACCGTGAATATAGTACGTCTGGCCATAGAGTGCATGAACATCAAGGACAGGGCCGAACGCATCGATGCCTTCTTCCACCGCCTCGACAACGTACTCGACATAGCCGCGCGTCAGCTTTGCGACCGCTTTGACTTCCAGAAAACCGCACTCGTAAAGCAGTTCCCCCTGCTTATGTCCAAGCTGTGGAACGGCGCCTCCGAACTCGGTCCCGAAGAAACCATAGAGCCGGTAATCAATCACGGCACACTCGGCATAGGTTTCATCGGTCTGGCCGAATGCCTTGTAGCCCTTACCGGCAAGCACCACGGCGAAGACGAGCAGTCGCAGCAACTCGGACTGCGTATAGTAGGCCACATGCGCAGCCGTGCAAACGAATACAGCGAGAAATACAACCACAACTTCTCGGTGCTCGCCACCCCCGCCGAAGGACTCAGCGGCAAATTCACCGCCAAAGACCGCAAAACATATGGCTCGCTGCCAGGCATAACCGACCGTGCTTACTACACCAACTCGAACCATGTGCCGGTACACTACCACTGTTCGCCCCGCCATAAGGCACGCATCGAGGCACCCTACCACGAACTCACACGCGGAGGACACATATTCTATGTGGAAATCGACGGCGACGCAACCCACAATCCCGAAGCCATATCGGCCATAGTCGACCTTATGGACCGGCACAACATAGGCTACTGCTCGGTAAACCATAACCGCAACCGCTGCATGTACTGCGGTTATGAAGATGCCAGCAAAGACCTGCAGGAATGTCCGCGCTGCGGCAGCAAGACAATCGACCGCCTGCAACGCATCACAGGCTATCTGGTAGGCACTACCGACCGATGGAACAATGCCAAACTGGCCGAACTCAACGACCGCGTGGTACATGAATAACAGCACCCCAAACCTGCAAGACGATACCGGCCACACCCTGCGTGTGGCCGGTATCGTCGACGGCACAGCTGTCGACGGCCCGGGCCTGCGGACATCGATTTACTTCGCCGGCTGCGACCACCGCTGCCCGGGATGCCACAACCCGCACACCTGGCCCTTCGATGCCGGAGAAGACATAGCAGCCGACGAGCTTCTGCGACATATAGCCGACAACGATTTCGATGTTACCTTCAGCGGCGGCGACCCCATGTACCAGGCCGAACGTCTGGTGCCGCTGGCACGCGCCATAAAAGCCATGGGCAAAAGCATCTGGTGCTACACCGGCTTTGAGTATGACCGGATACGCCACCGTGCGCCCTACTCTCAGTTGCTTGAGTATATCGATGTTCTGGTCGACGGCCCGTACATCGAAGCCCTGCGCGACCCCTCGCTACGCTTCCGCGGCAGCTCCAACCAACGTATCATAGAGCTGCATCAATGATTTGCGTATCTCGCAAAAAAAATGTAAATTTGCGAGTAAAAAATTGAGAAAGAGGCATGAACAAGGAAATACTCGAATTCGTAACATACCTGATAAGCAAATTATCGGGATATCTTGGCATATCTCAGAACGAGGTATATAAAAGGCTGTATGAATCCGGCATACTCTACGGTTATATTGTACCTTCATATGATGTTCTCCATACTTTCGGTTCGCGTTATCTTATAGAAGACATTACAGATTACATGCAACAGAAAGGAGTATTACCACAATGAAACTGTACCATTCCTCAACAATACCTGTCAAACATCCCGACACGCTTCATTCGCGCGATTTCCTTGATTTCGGCAAGGGCTTTTATCTCACATCTATCCATAATCAGGCGGTAAAATACGGCGAACGTTTTATTCGCCGTCAACAATCAGCATGGCTCAGCAGCTATGAATTTGAATTCAATCCGCAAGAATGGAAAGTACTTGAACTTCAGTCATACGACTTAGAGTGGTTGGAATTTGTCGCCAAATGCAGAGCCGGTAATGACGATACTGATTTCGACCTTGTAATCGGTGGCATAGCCAACGACAAAGTAATTCGAACATTGGACCGTTTTTTTGAAGGTGAACTATCTGCTGATGCAACAATAGGACTACTGAGATACGAGAAGCCCAACATACAGTACTGCATACGTTCGCAACGGATGCTCGACAATTGTCTCAGACATATTGAAAGTTTACAGCTATGACCGAAGAAAGTAAATTTGCGCTGCGCGGCAATAAATGCGCGAGAATAATTTTAGCTCTTGTAAAAATGTTCGGTCTCTCTCCAGAGAAAGCGGCAGATATATTTTATACATCTGAAACTTCCGCCATGATTGAAGAAGGAATTGCCGATTTACAATGCAGGAGCGATAACTACCTTGCCACACTCATTTGGGAAGAATATAATAATGCATAAAACCGACAACTTTGCATATATCATAGAAAAGAATCCGTCTTTACATTATTTATATTATTTATCAAAGCATGAAATATTTAGCGTCCATCTTACTGACGTTTTGTGTCGCATTTAATGTTGCGGCGAAACACAGCCTTTCGTTTATTGGAATACCTATCAGTGGAAATATTGACATATTTAGCGAGCAAATATGTTCTAAAGGTTTTTCCGAAGGCTTATCAGGAATAATATATTCAGGGGTTTCATTATTTAAAGGAAAATTCACAGGCCGTGACGCAACTATAACAGTATTCTATACTCCCGAAGACAATAACATCTATGGTTTATTAGCCATGTTTGAAAAATCTGACAATTGGGATGCCCTTGTCGAAGATTTCAACTATTATAGTAAATTATTAGGGTGTTCAGTTAGTTGTTCCGTATTCAGCTCACTTTTTTAAGTGTTTCGGT